>Ga0208977_1000588_pt1 | contig 25494 bp, 15 predicted proteins | sample RifOxyA2_FD_184030 | JGI IMG/M metagenome (GOLD analysis project Ga0208977, IMG submission 184030) | Groundwater microbial communities from Rifle, Colorado - Rifle Oxygen_injection A2 (SPAdes) | ecosystem: Environmental > Aquatic > Deep subsurface > Groundwater | place: Rifle, Colorado, United...
CCCAAAATAAAATTAAATTGGCCCTTATTTCCCGCGGCGGATTAAGAGCGAAGGGAAAGAAAGCTGATAAAAAAGACAAAGACAAGGCGAAGATCATAGAAGAGATAAGAAGAAGCGGATCAGAGGTTATGGTCATAGCGGCCGACGTGACGGACGAAAAAAAGATGAAAGAGGCCATTGGGCTTGTCCGAAAGAAATTAGGCCGGATAAACGGAGTGGTCCACGCGGCGGGAGTGGCTGGCGACGGTTTTATAATCCTTAAAAAAGAAGAGATTTTTAAGTCGGTATTAGATCCAAAGGTTAAAGGAGCCTGGTTGATCGGCAAACTGACCGATATTGACGATTTGGATTTCTTCATGAATTTTTCTTCTATCGCCTCTGTTTTTTCTTCGCAGGGACAGGGAGATTACACGGCGGCTAACGCTTACCTTGATGCTTTTTCCGCGTGTCGGACGATAAGAAGGAAAAAAGAAAAAAGTTTGTCCATTAATTGGTGTTCCTGGCAAGAGATCGGTATGGCAGTCGACAAGAAGACAAAAATCGAGCATGGTATAGTCTTGCCTGTTAAAACGGAAGGGGCGCTGGCATTATTCAGGCAGGCCGTGGAAAAAGAGGTTGGGGGCGGATTAATGATTGGACGGATAAATTATAACCACCCGAGGATAAAAGCCATAGATGGCATTGTAAATTTTTCTTCCGGTATCAAGAAATTCATAGATTTTCAAGCTTTGTACGCTGATGCCGGAGTCATAAGCACCGACTCGAAAGTGCCGGGAATACGACCGGCAAGCATCGAAAATCGGATAATGCAAATATGGCAGGAAATCCTGGGTTACGATCAGATAGATATTGATGATAATTTTTTTGAGCTGGGCGGCGATTCGCTCGCGATAGTACAGATCCACAAAGAGCTGGAAAAAATATTTCCCGGAAAGATTAGCGTTGCCCAGATGTTTACCTATCCGACGATCCGTGAATTGGCATCGTGTTTTAATGATGGAAATCAGGACAAGCCTAAATCTGTTTCGGAGCATAATGAAAACCAGTCTGTTTCTTCCGCCAGGGATATGGCTATTATCGGGATGTCGATCAAGACCTCTTTCTCTGAAAATGTCAGAGATTTTTGGGTAAACATAATAAGAGGGAAGAATCTGGTCAGGAGTATTCCAACAAGCAGAAAGAAAGATGTTGATGATTATTATGCTTTTAAGTTTTCCAGGAATAAATCAGAAATGAAAATACCGTACAATAAAATGGCTTATATAGAAGAGATAGATAAATTTGATTATGGATATTTTAAGATGTCCCCGAAGGAAGCGCAATTGATGGACCCGAATCAAAGATTATTCCTTGAGTCCGCTTTTGCCGCTATTGAGGACGCGGGGCAAATAAAGAAAATATCCTCTACCGCGACCGGTTTTTATGTCGGTTTTTCCCATGTTAACAAGGGTTATGATAATATGATATCCGAAGTGATGCCGGAAGACCACCCGGGGGCGATTTTGGGGAATTTTGACCCCATGATGTCGGGACGCGCTTCTTACTTGCTTAATGCCCAGGGACCCAGCCTTCTCGTCAACACCGCTTGCTCTTCTTCTCTGGTCGCTCTTCACCTTGCCTGCCGGGCGATTTTGAACGGTGATTGTAATCAGGCCGTAGTCAGCGGCGTAAAAGTCATTCTTTTGCCGGTTGACGGGCCGAGGAAGGTGGGAATAGAATCAAGCGACGGTTTAACGCGTTCTTTTGATGAGCAAGCGGACGGAACAAGCTGGAGCGAGGCAGTGGCCTCAGTGTTCATTAAACCTCTTCGGGACGCGGTCAGGGAAGGAGATAATATTTATGCCGTGATCAAGGGAAGCGCGGTTAATCAGGACGGCGCTTCCGCGAGTATTGCCGCGCCCAATTCTTCCGCTCAGGCCAATGTTTTAATATCCGCCTGGAGGGACGCCGGAATTGATCCCTTGACGATATCTTATATCGAGGCCCACGGTACCGGCACGAAATTGGGCGATCCGATCGAGGTAGAGGGAATGGCGAAAGCCTTTGGTAAGTATACGGACAGAAAAAATTTTTGCCCCATCGGCTCAATTAAATCCAATGTTGGCCACACCGCGGAAGCCTCGGGGCTTTTAGGGGTCATCAAGGCGGCTCTTTCCCTTAAACACAGGGTTGTTCCGCCATCCATACATTTTAAAAATCCGAATTCCAGAATAGACTGGAAAAACGCGCCTGTTTACGTGAATAAAGAATTACGTCCTTGGGACAGGATTGGTCCTGGTGCCCCCCTGCGTTGCGGCATAAGTTCCTTCGGTTTTTCCGGCACTAATTGCCACGTCGTATTGGAAGAAGCGCCACCAAACCGGAGTCCCGAAATAAAGCAGATAGAGCAAGCGGAAATGTTATTTCTGGTTTCCGCCAGGAATAAGGAGTCGTTAAGGGGGTTACTCAAGGATTATCTGGATTTTTTTGTTTATTGCGATACGATACCGGACAAGACCAATACTCTTAAAAATATCTGCTATACTGCCGCCAGCGCCCGCTTACATTACGATTGCCGTCTGGCGATTATTGTTGAGGATAAAGACTCTTTGCGGAGTATGATAAAAAATCTGGTCGATTCGGGATTGAGAGATATTAATTCGCATGGTCCTATTTTCTTTAATGATCACCCACTTGGTTCACTTGCTGATCGTTCTAAAGACATGGAAGAAACGACATCGTCGGCCAATAAGCTCTTGAGCGGTTCGGATGGATTTTCCCGTTTAAAAGACCTGGCTTCTTTATATGTTCGGGGAGCCGACCCTGATTGGAACGCCCTTTATTCCGGCTTGGGAGCTACGATGATAAGTTTGCCGACTTATTCATTCGAACGTACCCGGGCATGGCTCGATATTCCCGGAGCGTCTGAAGCCTTTGATGAAATCGGGACCAGAGATCTTTTCCACCGCCTCTCCTGGCACAAAGAGCCGCTTAAGGCCGGACAAGAAAAGGTTTCCGGCGCTAGCCTGCTTTTTGGCGACGGGAATAGCCTGGCCGCCGCGCTTAAAAAAAGGACCGGGTCGGAAAATCTGATCATCGTTTCCCCTGACAAAGAGTACCGGAAAAAAAGCAAAAACGAATATAGCGTCGGTCCGGCGCAGAAGGACTATGACCGTCTCTTCGCCGAATTGAAAAAGAAAAAGATAAAGAAAATAATCCACGCCTTTACCCTCTCGGATTCCTGGAAAACAAAAGAGATCGGATCATTGTCCGATCTGAATGAAAGCCAGGAGAGGGGAGTTTTAAGTCTCTTTCGCCTTACTAAAGCTTTGCAGAATAACGGCGTAAATGAAAAAATCGATCTTACGCTCCTGACCGGATTAGCGGAAGCGGCTACCGGCAAAGAAGAGGCCCTAAAGCCGGAAAATGCCACTCTGGTCGGCCTCGGGAAGGCCGTTACTCTGGAAAACCCTAATATCCGCTGCCGCAGCATAGATATTGACGATAAAACGAAAATCGGGGTTATTTTAGATGAGGTATTTTCGGTTTATTCGGTCTATAAAACTGCTTACCGGAACAACACCAGATACATTGAGGTGTTGGATAAATTCGATATGGAAAAAGCATCCAAAAGCGGGGTCAAAATAAAACCCGGCGGGGTTTACCTTATTACCGGCGGAACGGGCGGAATCGGCCTTACTATCGCTAAATATCTTTCCTCCCAAAATAAAATTAAATTGGCCCTTATTTCCCGCGGCGGATTAAGAGCGAAGGGAAAGAAAGCTGATAAAAAAGACAAAGACAAGGCGAAGATCATAGAAGAGATAAGAAGAAGCGGATCAGAGGTCATGGTCATAGCGGCCGACGTGACGGACGAAAAAAAGATGAAAGAGGCCATTGGGCTTGTCCGAAAGAAATTAGGCCGGATAAACGGGGTGGTCCATGCGGCGGGGAAAAGCGCGTACGGACTGATAAAAGATATAAACCCCGAAGAGTTCGGTCGTGAATTCAATTCAAAGGTGCAAGGCACATGGCTTCTGGGAAAGATGTGTGCTAAGGATAATTTGGATTTTATGGTACTTTTTTCCTCAACATCCACGATAGTCGGCTGGCGCGGATTTGCTGGAAAAACATCGGCTAATACTTACATAGATTCCTATGTTCAATATTTTAATAAGGCAAAAAGGGTCGTATCGATTCATTGGCCGACCTGGGATAATATCGGCGAATCCGTCGGAGTGAAAACGGACCAGAAAAAACAGATGTTTCGCGTCATCGGTCCCGCCGAAGCCGTCAAAGCATTTGACATGGCCATAAAAAAGGATGGTCCCGATAATATCGTAGTCGGAAGCCTTAACCGTGAATTCCTGTCCCTGAAAAACCTTTTCGCCTTTGAAGTATCTGAATCACTTTTGTCAGAGATCGGAACAAGGACCGAATTTCCCCATTTTGATATTTTCAGGAAGCGGCAAGATCGAATTTCAGCTTCCGAAAATTCAAAGGCGGGAATGCGGGGTGGGACCCGAAGAGATTTGAGATCCGAGCTTACCAGTATTTGGCAAAGAGTTTTAGGATATAAGGATATAAGCGCCAATGATAATTTTTTCGAGCTAGGGGGAGATTCGATCATGATAATTAGAGTGCAGACAATGATTGGTCAAAGACTGGAAATGAACATTCCCGTTATTGAGATATTTAACCGCCCCACCATCTCGGCTTTGGTCGATTTTATGGAAAAATTCCGGACGGCGAAAGAACCAACCGCCCGGTCGATTAAGGTCGCTAAGCCCTATAAATCCATAGACAAGAATTAAACATGGGATCAATAAAAACACGAAAAATTTTTGCTTATAAAACATCCTATCTTCAGAAAAGGATGTGGCTGCTTTATAAGATAGAACCGGAATCATCTTTTTATAATTCAGTCAACGCAGACTCTATAAAAGGCGAGCTAGACGTTGAGATATTTAAAAAGAGCCTGGATTTCCTTATAAGCCGCCATGAATCATTGCGGACAAATTTTAAGGAAATTGACGAGGAGTTAGTTCAAATTGTTCATGATAAGAATGATTTTAGCTTGAAGTTTAAGGATTTAAGCCGCATAAAATCCGAAAAAAAGAAAAAAGAGGAAGAAGAGACGATGATCAGGGAAGAATCGGGCAGGCCGTTTAAGCTTGAATCAGACCGCCACCTCTTCCGGGTTGTACTCATTAGGAGGTCAAAAGAGGACTATACCCTGACATTGGTAATGCACCACATAATCACCGACTGGTGGTCTTTCGTTGTGTTTTATCGTGATCTTTGTTATGCCTATATTTCCTTTTTGCGAGGAAAAACCCCCCCCTTGCCTCCGCTTACACTTCAATACAAGGATTATGCCTCCTGGGAACAGTCAAAGGAGGGCCGAGCTGTTTTTAAAGAAGGAGAAAAATATTGGATAAAAAAACTTTCCGGAAGTTTGCCAGCCTTAAATCTTCCCACTGATAAAACAAGACCGCCCCTGCAGACTTATAGCGGATCGACCGAGAACATTACTATAGATAATGAACTATTTGAGAATATTGAAAAATTTTGTCAAAAGAAGAATACCACGGTATTTATATATCTTTTTTCCGTTTTTGATGTATTTCTTCGCCGTATTACCGGAGAAGAGGATATAATTATCGGTACGCCCTTTTTAGGTAAAAGGACAAATGGGCTAGAAGACGTTATCGGGATTTTTATAAATAATCTGCCGATCAGGACCAATTTAGCGAACGATTCCACGTTCATGGCCCTATTGAAAAAAAATAGGAATATTATTTTAGAAGCAATGGCCAAACAGGATTATTCTTTCGATAGGTTGATAGAAAAATTGGATTTAAAGCGCGATTTAAGCCGGTCGCCGATATTCAGCGTAATGTTCCAATATGACACTAAGATCCGGGTGGGTTTAAATTTAGACGGATTAGAGGCGGTTCATCGGGATTTTTATAATAATACCACTAAATTTGATTTAAAAATGAGATTTTCTTCGTTTTTGCAGAAGGGAACGACATTGTATTGCGAATATAATACGGATTTATTTTGTGCTAATACTATAAAAACCTTCCTGCGAACGATAAAGGTTTTAATGTCGAGCGCCTTGGATAATCCGGAAAAAAAGATATCCGACCTAGAGATAATAACTCCGGAAGAAAAAAACAGCCTAAGTCTCGGATATTGCGGAGCCAGAATTAAGTATCCGGAAAACAAAACGATTCATGGGTTATTTGAGGAACAGGTAAAAAAAACCCCTGATAACATGGCCCTGGAATGCGGAGCCAGAAGATTAACGTATCACGAACTTAATAAAAAAGCTAATCAGTTGGCGCATTATCTATTAGAATCAGGGGCGAAAAAAGCGGCTGTAACAGGTATGCTATTGAATCATTCTATAGATTTAATCATAGCCGAATTGGCGATCCTTAAAGCTGGCGGAATATGCCTGCCGATAGATGCTAAATATCCAAGAGAAAGAATCGATTATATGTTAAAAGATGCCGGCATAAGCACGTTAATCGTTAATGACGACAATAAAAATATATTCAATGCAAACAAGAGAATAGTAATTAATCTTGATGATGCCGATTTGCAGGAAAAGCTTAATAGGCAGGACGACGACAACCCGGGAAAATCATCTATTTCCGATGATCTGGCATACTTAATGTACACATCCGGTTCGACTGGCCAGCCCAAGGGGGTGATGCTCGGACACAAAAATATGGTTCAGGAAATATTTGCACGGATAAATGCGGCTGATATTACCCCCAGGGATAAATTTTGCCTTAGCTCTTTCCAGGGATGGTTTTTATCGGTTCAGCAGATTTTTTTACCGTTATTCATGGGGTCGCCCTTGTTTATATATCCGGAGGAGACCATCAATGATCCATTAGCGTTTTTTACGTGCATAGACAGAGATAAAATATCCGTTATAGAAATTGTAGTTCAATCTTTATCACTATATATCAGTTTAATCGACGAAAGCGAAAAGAATAAAAAAGGGCTTAGATATTTAAGGATACTCTGGACCATCGGCAAGGATGCCCCCGATTTGGTCAATAGATTCTATTCGGAATATAAACACGTTCAGTATATGATAGCTTACGGCACCACCGAAAGCGGAATGACGTTATACAGAAAGACGGATCATAACATAAAATATAATAAGATCACCGAAGGAAAACCCGTCGCAAATACCGATGTTTTCATATTAAATAGCACGGGCACGGGATTAACCCCGCCTGGTCTGATCGGAGAGCTTTATGTTGCCGGGGAAAGGTTGTTCAAAGGATACCTAAATGATCCGGTCAAAAGCCGGAAGGTTCTTTTGCCGCACCCCTTCTTTAAGGATGTGAAAATTTATAAAACCGGAGACTTAGCTCGAATACATACTGATGGCAATATAGAGATCCTGGGCCGAGTAGACAGCCAGATAAAGGTTCGGGGCATAAGAGTAGAGCCGGGAGAAGTCGAAATATGCTTAAGGGCTTCGTCTGCCTCTATTAAGGATTGCGTAGTTGTTAAGTATGAAGAATCTTTGGCTGCTTATTATACAGTAACGAATAGGGGTATTGTTGAAATAGAGAAATTAAAAAATAGTTTAAAGACTAAACTCCCCGGCTACATGATTCCTGCGTATTTCGTACGTCTTGATAAATTCCCCCAGACGGCCACCGGCAAGATCGATCTTAAAAAACTTCCTTTACCGACAGAAAAAGACTTGGAAAAAAAGAAATACGAAGCGCCCAGGGGAACAACCGAAAAAAGACTGGCTATGATCTGGCAGGAAGTGTTGGGCATAAAAAAAATATCCCGTCACGATAATTTTTTCGATCTAGGCGGGCACAGCCTTAAGGCGATCCGGCTTCTCTCGCGGATAAACCGGGAATTGGCCGTAGATCTGCCGCTTAAAGAGGTATTCCAATATTCGACGATAAAAAATCTAGCCCGGATAATCGCTGGTCGGGTTAAGAGCGAACCGCCGCAATCAGCCCCGACGGCCAAACCCAGAAAATATTATCCCTTAACTTTAGGGCAGGCCGCATTCTGGCGCGCAGTTCGGAATAAGAAAGCTGCGACTTCTAACATTCTTACGATTTTAGAATTTGCCGGCAAGCCGGATTTAAACGCATTCAGACTCGCTTTACAGGAAATTATAAACAGGCACGAAGCTCTGAGGGCGAATTTTATAATGAAAAACGGCAAGCCGGTGCAAGTTATAAAAAAGAGCGTTGCCGTAAAACTTGAGAGTATAAATTTATTGAATGTAAAAGACGTGAAAAGGGCCGTGGCCGGCGTCGCGAGGAAAGAAGCCGAGAAACCCTTTGATCTTAAGGGGGGTTTGCTCATTAGATTTAAGTTCATAAAAACCGGAAAAGACGCTTCACTGCTTGTGATCGCGGTTCATCACTTGGTTTTTGACCATTATTCCCACCATGTATTTCTCAATGATTTAAGAAATATTTACGGCTCTTTATCGGGCGGCAAAAAGCCGGCGGCAATATCGTCGCTTAAATATACCGATTGTCTTTTGCGGGAAACCGAGCTAAAGGAAAAAGATCTGCCAAGGCAGGAAAAATATTGGCAGGATAAATTTTTCGATAAGTACCCCGCGCTTGAATTGCCCGCGGACAAATTCATTAAATCAGGCCGAAGTGCTAAGTGGGAAAACATGGAATTCATGTCAGTCGAGGGCGCGACGGCAGACAAGATAAAAAGGATATGTCAAAATTTAAATATTACGCCGTTCATGTTCTTTCTGGCTGTTTATAATATATTTTTGTACAAGATAACCGGAAAAACGGACATAATGGTCGGCACGCCCGCCAATACTAGAAACAGTGAAGAGGAAAGCGGGGTAATCGGCATGTTTGTCAGCAACCTAGCTTTAAGGAACCGGATAGAGGAAGGCGATTCTTTCGCGGATCTAGCGTCCCGGGTCAGGGAAAATGTTATCGACGCCCTGGAAAACAGGAATCTGCCCTTTAGCGACCTGGTGGAAAAAAATCTGCGTCCCGTTGACCCGGCCCGCCCGCTTTTAAATATTTTTTTCCGCACAATATATCTTGACGGTAATTTTGATACGGCTTTTAGCGACGGGTTAACCATTAAGCCGCAGAGGATCGGTTTTAGAAATGTTCCTTTTGACCTCGAGTTGGCGGTTGTTGCCGGCCCAACCTGGACGCAGCTTGTGTTGGTATATAACCGGGATTTATTCCAAAAAGAAACGGTTGAAAAATTATTGTCATATTTTTATTCTATGCTAAAAACGATCGGATCCGATCCCGGCGTAAAGATTGCCGGTATAAAAGCCTGGAAAAAATAAATATTTTATGGAAAATAAAAATTATTCAATTTTTCCGTTATTTTATCCGGACATAACGATTACGCGCGCGGACGGGGTTTATGTTTATGATAAAAATAATAAAAAATATCTGGACCTTTCCGCCAGCGCCGGCATGTGCAATCTCGGGTACAATAATAAGGAAATCAACCGGGTAATCGCGGGTCAGATAAAAAAATTAACGGTCGCTCCCCAAAAATACCGTACTACGGAAAGAGAAGCTTTAGTTAATAAAATCCTGTCTTTATTTCCGAAAAAATATAACGCCGTCATCCCGGCCGTTACCGGCAGCGAAGCCGTGGAAGTCGCTATGCAAATAGCGGTCAGCCGTACCGGACAAAACCGATTTTTAAGCTTTGACCGCGCCTATCATGGCCGGACTCTTGCCGCCGGCTCTTTGGGTGAAGGTTTTTTCGGTTATGGTATCTTCAAGGATCATTTTGATACTGTGCGCCCGCCCTTTAAACAAACTGAGGCCAGAAAGGCAGTTAAAAAAATAGCGGTCATGTTCAAGGTGAAAAAATACGCCGCCGTGGTCGTTGAGGGTGTTATTACCAATGCCGGCTATTTATTTCCGCCGTCCGAATTTTACAGGGCTCTGTCAGACCTATGCCGTCGGCACAATGTTCTTTTAATATTCGACGAGGTTCTGACCGGTTTTGGCCGCACCGGAAAGATGTTTTCTTTTGAACATCACGGCGTACAGCCCGATCTGGTATGTTTATCTAAAAATATCGCCGCCGGACAAATCGCCATGGGCGCTGTTGTCGCTCCGCGTTTTCTGGCGGAAGGTTATGAAGGTTATTCGGCGTTTACCTGGCCGCCCCTGGGATGCGCGATCGCCCTTGAAAGCATTGATATTATCGTTAAAAAAGATCTGGTTCGCCAGAGCCGAAAATTGGGTAATGCCGCTTTGCCGATGCTGAAAAAACAGCTGGATAATAATCCGTTGATAGATAATATAAGCGGCCTGGGTCTGGGCATAGCCATTAAGTTTAATTCCAGGGAAACGGCGCAGAGGGTATACGAAATTTGTCTTAACGCCGGCATCATGCTGTTCAGGAAATTAGATGTCAGTTTATTGGTAATACAGCCGCCGCTGATCATAAAAAAGGAAGAGCTCATGGGTGCGCTCAGAAAGGTTATAGCCATTATTAAAAAGCTATGCTGAAGATATATATTCACGACACAAGGAACGATCGAAAAGTCGGTCTTAGGGAATTACCCCGATTTTTATCCGCGGAAGAGATAGAGCGGGCCGGCCGGTTTAAGTTTGAAAAAGATTTTAAATTATATACGGCCGGAAAAATAATTGCTCGAAAAATGATCGCTGATTATATCGGAATCGCTCCGAATGATATAAAATTTTTTATAGACAATTACGGCCGGCCATTTTTAGAAAATCACAAGATAAAAAATTTTGATTTTAATATTTCCCATTCCGGCGATTATGTCGTTTTGGCGTTAAGCGACCGGCGCGTGGGCATTGACGTGGAAAAGATAAGGCTGGTGGATTTTAAAGTCGCGGAAACCTGTTTTCACGACAATGAACTTGAAGTCCTGAACCGCGATCCCGCTAAACTTCCGGAAAACTTTTACGGGCTCTGGACGCTTAAAGAATCTTTTATTAAAGCTGTCGGGCAGGGCCTGTCTTATCCCCTGAAAGATTTTTATTTTTCTTTTTCGGCCGCCGGGATTAAAATAAACATATTAAAACCGGTCGCGGATGACCAGACGTGGAATTTTAAACTTTATGATTTTGACCCGGAATATAAGCTGGCGGTTTGCGCGAAAGACCGGAAAGCGCCGCCGATTGTAAAAATCAATAACTTAGCGGAATTATGAAAATCGCTTTTTTCTTATCGTCAAAAAATGTCGTGTCGCATGATCGTGGCGGCGGCGTGGAATATTTTTCGTATTATTTAACCGGGGAGATGGCCCGTCGCGGCCATAGTATAACCGTTTACGCGGCACCCGGATCAAAGATCCCGGGCGTAAATACCAGGGAAATATCGCCCTTTCCGACCAATATTGACACGGAATACGCCAATTGGCAGGAAAGGATAAGCAGTTTTTACGACCTGTCGGCTTTGTCTGATTTTTTTATTAGCGGGGAGTGGAAAAAATTTGATCTGGTCCAGTATAATAATTATATTTTTTATGAAATATTGCCTTTTTTGAAGTTGGCCGATATTCCCGTCATTATTCACGTTCATTACTCACATAAAGCCATTTACCCCCATATTAAAGATAAATTGTCGGAATACAAAAGCGTCCGCTATCTGCCAGTTTCCGATTTTACAAAAACGCTCATGCCGGATCTGCCTTATTTGGACAAAGTTTATCCGGCCGTTGATTTAAAAGATTTCCCTTACTCCGGTGCCTCTGGCAGCTATCTTCTTTTTTTAAGCCGGATTTGTCCGGAGAAGGGGGCGCATCTGGCCGTTAAAGCGGCGCGGCGGGCGGGGGAAAAATTAGTTATCGCCGGCGGAGTCAGCCGGTCGCATCGCGCTTATTTTAATACCGAGATCAAGCCGTATATAGATAACAAAAACATCATCTACGTCGGCGAGGCCGATCTTAAGACCAGGGTAAAAATATATCAGAAAGCGGCCGCCTTGCTTTTTCCGATCCAGTGGGACGAAACCTTCGGCCTGGTTATGGCCGAAGCGATGGCCTGCGGCACGCCGGTTATCGCCTTTGACCGGGCCGCTGTCCGGGAGATCGTAAAAGACGGCGTGAGCGGTTTTATTGTGCCGGACGGGAGCATTGAGGCCATGGCCGAGGCCGGAAAAAGAATCACGCAACTGGACAGGAAGAGGGTTAGGAGGTGGGCGGAGGATAATTTTTCCGTCAAAATTTGGGCGGAGAAATATGAAAAAATTTGTGAGAAACTTAGTAAAAGAATATAGACCATGTCCATGCTTAACGATTTAAATTTTTGGTTGCGCGATTTAATTTTTCCGCTTGTTCTTGTAAATTTTATAGCTTTGGTCTTTTTTGTTGTCATCAATCATTTGACCTTAAAGAGATTTTTATCCCGAATAACTTTTAATTTTTGGATTGTCCTTGTCTTGATTTTTTTCGCATCGCTTCTGATCCGTATTTCTTTACCGATTCTCCATCATGAAATGTTTATTGACGAACCATGGTACATGGAAGCCGGAAAGAATATGCTTTTTACGGGATCGCAGGGGCATTATCCTAAGTCTATCGGTTGGCCATTTCTGATCTTTATCGTTTTTTTGATTTTCGGCGTTAATAATTGGACGGCCATTTATGCCTCTTTGTTTTTTGGCGCCCTTTCCGTTTTTCCCGTTTTTTTACTGTCCTACGCTTTGACGGATAAAAAATACTTAAGTTTGATTTCCGCTTCGATTTTTTCTTTGTTTCCTTTGCATATTTTTTGGTCCGCCACCGCTGAAACCAACGTAGCGTCCGTATTTTTTACGGCCATGAGCATGTTGTTCGCGTTTTTGTATTTTCGGGAACCTTCAAGGGGTTTGTTTTGGTTAACCATGGCAAGTTTCGCCTTTACTGCCCAAATTCGGCCGGAGAATTATATTCTACCGATAGTTTTTTTGATCTGGGTGTTTGTTATCCAAAAAAAGAAAATTTTTTACGGGTTCAAAGAGATTCTATCCGATGGGTTATTTTCCAAAACGCTCCATAAATATATCGGACCGTTATTGTTCGTTCTTTTTTTGACCGCACCAAACCTGATTCAGGTATTACATTTCAATGTTTCACTGAATGCTTACGAAAATGTTACTGAAGGAGCTATAATAAAACCGAACTGGAGTTTTGACAATTTGATTAAAAATACACTTAATTTGGGGCCGGAATTATTTCAGACATTCGATGAGTTGATAGTAATCTTCATGATCATTGGATTTTATTATATGCTCAAGAACCGAAGAAAATATGCGGTTTTGCTGGTTTCTTGGTTTTTGGTTTTGTGGTTCACGTATTTCATCTCTTTTCTCGATGTATTAGGCGGAAGAAGCAGGGTTTATTTGAGTTTTTACCCGATATTTTCGATTTTGGCCGCTGCGGGAATTTGGCTGGCGATGGATAAGGCGCGATCGTTATTCCGCGATGCGCCACCCAAGGCAATTCCTTTTTTAATGATGGGCATGTTTTTTCTTTTATTATTTTTAAATATCGGTCCGTATATTCCTCGCGCGAGTGCGGAAAAAGTTCTGGAAACCAGAATTCCGGAATTCATGAAACGCGATATTCCCTATGACTGCATGATAATCTCCGGTGAGGATGTCATTATAAAAAGCACCACCGATTTTAATTCAATCGCTACGGAAGAATTTTTAAATTTGAGGGATAAAGATAAATTTTTCAGCGAACATAAATGTGTGCTTTTTTTTGAAGATATGTATTGTTTTTATAGAAAGGGTTTTACAAAGAAATTGTCGGAGTGCCGAGAGTTGAAAAATAATTATTTAACCGAGGAATTTTTAACCTACCAAAACGATAATATAAAATATACTTTCTATAAATTAAGCAACAATAAATAAAGTCAATGCGCGTTAAAATAGACAAAAAAACTAATTTAAACGAAAGCGATATTATCCACAGAGCGATTTTATTGGGAACAAAAGACATATTTTTCCGTTTATCTGGTCCGAATGTCGACTTACCGTCAACTATGGTAAAAATATACTCCGTGATGGACCGTGAATCCGAATATGGGGTTTGGCTCTTGGATTTTCCTTATTGCATCGTAAACGAGATGAGCCGCGATCATATAATTACCCGAAATCCGGGAGCGGGTGAAAAAAACGATCGATGCCGGGAATGCCGGTATTTTAAATCGTGTGCCGGTTTTCCGGCCGGATATTTTAAAAAGTTCGGGACGGGGGAGTTGGCGCCGATAAAAGATCAGCCGCTTGAAGTCATGATTGAAGTTGAACCAAGATGCAACTATGATTGTCCGTTTTGTTATAACCGCAATTCTTTCGCCCGAAAAAACCGGGACATAAATGCCTTAAGCGCGGATTATGTAAAAAAAATAATTGATAAAATAGTTGAAACCGGGATCGGCATAATAAGGTTTACCGGCGGGGAGCCCCTGCTCAGGCCGGATATATTCGCGCTGATGGAATACGCCAAGGACAAGAAGCTGGAGGTAAGGCTAAATACCAATTGTTCGCTGGTAAACGCCGCCAATATCAATAAATTCAAAGGCATCGTTGATAATATCTTAATTCCGATAGAAAGCTGTTCGGAGGCCGAAGAGGCGAAGGCGACCGGACAAAAAGAGGCTTTAAAGAAAAAAGTTGCCGCCATAAGATTATTCAAAAAGATCGGCGTGCCCACGATCCGGGTCGGCACGGTCGCTACTTTTGGCGCGATTAATAATCTGGAAAAACTGTCTGATTTTATTTTGGGTTTGCCGGTGGACGAGTGGGAATTATACCGTCCGATCTCTTCCGGCCGAAATAAGCGGAAATTAAGCGGAATAGAGATAAAAAAGCTGATTTATGGTATAATAAAGATTCAGAAGAAGACCGAAAAAAAGATAATTTTAGCCAATGCCTTGCCCTTTTGCGCCCTAAATGATTTAAACAAAGCAAGCAGCGTAAGCCATGGCGCTTTGTTCGATGACGGACATAACCGGATCGTCGTTGACCCGCGGGGATTCGTTAAACCGCATTATTTTCTGGACAAAAATATCGGCGATCCTTTGGATATAATTTCCGCCTGGAACAGCGCTTTTATGAAAAAGATGAGGAATCTGGAATTTTTGCCGCCGGAATGCCGTAAATGCAATTATTGTTTTAAATGCCGGGGAGGGAGCCGTTTCGAGGCTTTTAGCGCTGTCGGGAAATGGGACGCTCCGGACCCCTTGGCTGATTTTAATAACATATTGTTATGGAAAGAGTCGATATAAAAGTCGGTTTTTACTGCAATAACCTGTGCAAATTTTGTGTACAGGGCAGAAAGAGGGATTATCTGCCGGCTAAGGACAAAGAAGAGGTCATAAATTCACTCAAAGAGGCTTATGACAAGGGTAAGCGGGAAGTGGTTTTTACCGGCGGAGAGCCTTGTTTGCATCCGGAATTTTTATTATTAGTAAAAGCGGCTAGAGAGATCGGCTTTGAGGTCATACAGATCCAAACCAATGGCCGGATGTTCGCTTATGAGAATTTTTGTTTAAAAACCATCCAGGCCGGCGCGAATCAATTTTCTCCGGCCCTGCACGGACACAACGCGGCCATCCATGATTTTTTGACCGAAGCGCCGGGAAGCTTCAAGCAAACGGCCCAAGGCGTAAAAAACCTGAAAAAACTTAATCAGTACGTTTTGACCAATTCGGTCATTACCTCAAAAAATTATCGGCACCTGCCCGAACTGGCCCGGTTATTGGTTGATCTGGGGGTTGATCAATTTCAATTCGCGTTCGTCCATATCCTGGGAACAGCCGACAAAAATAAAGACTGGCTTACGCCCCGCAAGACAGATATTATGCCCTTTGTCAAAAGGGGATTGGATATCGGCATAAAAGCCGGAAAAAAAGTGACTACCGAGGCGATACCTTTTTGTTTTATGGCTGGCTATGAAAAACATGTCGGGGAAACAATTATGCCGGAAACCAGGATATACGATGCCGGGTTTGTGGTAGAGGATTACGGGGCTTATCGCCGGGACAGCGGCAAGGCCAAGCGTAAAGAATGCCGTTTGTGCAAATACGATAAAGTCTGCGAAGGTCCCTGGAAAGAATATACCGAGCTTTTTGGGTGGGACGAATTTAAACCGGTAAAAAAATGATTTTATGCGCACCGGTAATTTTAATAAGCATAAAATAATTCATTGAAATGCATAAGATCTTTTACAGCTGGCTGTTTTATTTCATGTGCGCGCACTTATTACTTCTGGTCGTTTTGTTGTTCCTTAACATCCGGCACTTGTGGCCGGAAGTAAAAAAAATAAGCAAAAAAACCTGGCTAATCCTCGGCGCTATTTTTTTATTCGGCTTTTATTTGCGGAACGCGGAATATTGGCTCGGTCCGTTTCTTGACGGTTACGTTTATCAGGAATCGGCACATATGTGGATACTTCACGGCCAATTCGTGAAATCATGCGCCTTGGGGAACCCCCTGGACTGTAAATTATTCGAACAGGTGTTGTTCCTTCCCGGTTTTCCGGTAATTATCGCCTTGGTCCATCTAGTATTCGGAATAAACAGCCTGAATGCTTCAGCCGTTTCCGCGGTTATGAGCAGCCTGACAATTGTTCTTGTCTTTCTGTCGGCTTATCTGCTTTTTCGAAAATCATCCGTCGGTCTTCTGTCGGCGCTGGTCTACGCGGTTATTCCGATCAATATAATATATTCGCAATCAGGCCTATCGCGACCGACCGCTTTGTTTTTTTTCGGCTTGACCATAGTCAGTTTCCTGATCGCCCTTAAGAACGGTAAATATATAACCTGGCTCTGGTTCGCGGTCTCATTGTCGTATTTCATATACTTACGTCCGGAAGTTTACGCGATAATTCCTGTTTTTTTGTTCTTCGTGATTATTTTTAAGCGAAAAGAAATCGGAACATTTTCAAGAAGCTTCATGAAAGATCGTCCGCAGGATTTTATCGTGCTGTTACGGCTGATATTTTTGGTATTTTTGTTTTTATTATTGCAGTTACCCGCCTTAAACTGGCTTTTGTTCGGTAATCCGATCAGGAATCTGCCCGGTAACGGTTTTTACGGCCTCCATCTCGGAGGGATTCTGATGACCGGAAAAGCTTTGTGGTTACAATTATTTAATTTAACCCCCGGCGGGGGAGAATCTTTATATCATTATATTTTCGTTATTTCCGTATTTTTTGTTTTCGGTCTTTTGATCCTTGTTTTTAGACGCAAAAAAGAAAATTTTTTTATAATATCCCTTTTCCTCGCTTATTTTGCCGTAACGGCGTTATTTTATGACGGCAAAATAAGCGGTACCGGCGAGCTTACCTATGATTATTTCCGGCGCAGCCTGATGCTTAATGTTCCTTATTCCGTTATAGCGGGTTATGGGTTTTACCTGGTTTTTAGTTTTCTCGAAAGTGTTTCCTTGAAGCGTATGCTGTACCCGTCAATTTTTTTAGGTATTTTATTTGTTTCGGTAAACGCTTTAAATATCGATTTCGACGGCAAAAAAATAAAAGAAAGCTATAAAATCGCCAGGACCTTTTTTTCGCTATCGCTGTTTAAGGACGTAAGAGCGGCCAAAGCCGGGGATAAAAGCCTTATTAATCCGGATTCTGATTATTGGGAGATCGTGGAAAAGATCCCGGACGATTGTCTTGTTATTACCAGTATGGGCCTGATCGTTACCAACGATTATTTCGCCGACAATAAGAGGAAAGCGGCACAAACTGATTTAATTTTTGATACCACCGAGAATCTATTTGTAGAGGAAATAAAAGAAAATAAGTGCGTTTATTATATCGAGGACAGGCAATGCCGGCGTGGTCCCGGCTTGTATCTTTGCGGATTTTTAGAAAGTCGCCTGGATAAAGAGTTTTTTTTCGCCCGTAACGATTATTTGGTTTATAAAGTAAAGCTAAATGATGAATATTTATGAATACCGAGGTTTTGCAAAGCGAACATTTCGATAAATTGATCGGTGGATATGAAAAACACTATGACGACAAATACAGCCGGCAGTATCGTAAAAACTTCATCAACCGATATCTTTTCGACGGGATCGATTTGCGCGGAAAAAACACGCTTGAAGGGATGTGCGGCAGCGGACAGACGACGCGATATCTGCTCGACGGGGGAGCCCGGGTAACCTGCGTAGATATTTCCGGAAAAGCCCTGGACAGGCTGCGATCGAGATTCCCGACCGTAAAAGTTCTTAAGGCGGCGATGAAAAATACCGGAATGGATAACGCCAGTTTCGATTGCGTTGCCATAGTCGGCGGACTGCACCATACACACCCCGATTTAAACCGCGTACTGGACGAAGCGCATCGGATCCTTAAGACGGACGGTTATTTGTGTTTTTTCGAACCGCACCGAGGATCGCTTCCCGATCTTGTAAGGAAGTTTTGGTATAAGCTTGATAAATTTTTCGTTTCGAACGAACGATCGATAGACATTGAAGGGTTAAAGAGGGAATATGAAAAAAAGTTTAAATTCACGAGCGAGTATTACTCAGGCAACCTGGCTTATATTTTTGTGTATAACTCATGGGTTATAAGATCGCCCGAATGGCTCAAGGTTCTGTATTCGCCCGTGTTATTGAAATTAGAATCGTTTTTCCGGATATTCCAAAATAAGAGATTTTCATGTTTCGTCATATGCCAATGGCAAAAGAAATAAACAACCATAAACGGTCCTTGCTGATCTTGACCGGCTTTACCTGCAACAATAACTGCGTAATTTGCTCGATAAAGGGCAAGGAGAAGGGTAATCCGGACCGCACCTTCCGCGAGATCGTGGAAGATCTGCGCCGGGGAGCCGAAGACGGTTATGAGGATGTCGAATTTACCGGCGGAGAACCGACGATCCGGGGAGATATCGCCGATCTGACGCGGGAGGCGGTAAAACTGGGTTATAGGACCATAGCCCTAAGCACGAACGGCCGGCTCTTTAGTTACGAGCGATTCCGCGATCGGATAATAGCCGCCGGTTTGAATAAGGTGACTTTTTCGCTTTTGGGCCCGACGGAAAAGATCCATGACGCCGTTACCCGAACCCCGGGCGCGTTCAGGCAGATCACGGCCGGCATAAAAAATCTGCGAAAAAACAAAAACGTCCGCGTGAGCATATCGAGCGTCATCTCCCGCCTTAATTATAAAAATTTACCGGATTTCGGAAAATTCATCGTTCACTTGGGCGTTAAGCGCTGGTATCTGCTCGATCTTATACCCGACGGCAACGCCAGGTTTTTTTATCCGCACCTTGCGGTCAGGCTGGAAGATTTATATAATGAACTTGGCGGACTTAAGGAGATGGCCGGACATTTCGATGAATTAGGATTTTTTGATTTCCCTCTTTGCCTGTTCGAACAGGAATTCCGAAACGAAAAGAACACCGTCTTTATCAACGCAAAAAAACGGGCGGATACGAGCCGTCAGGTGGGTTATGACCCAAAGCGCGTCAGTGCCGATAAAAACGGGAAATACCGCGACGTTTACAGAGTTAACGTCGGGATTTGCGGCCGCTGCCGTTATTACAAGGAATGCGGGGGTATATGGAAAGAATACCTGGATATGCATGGAGAGAAAGAAGTCAGTGATCTGGCGGCAAAAAATAAATGTCTGATCTGACGTTATGAAACATTAATATATTTTTACATGAAAAACCAAAATATCAAGAAAAAAAAGAATAACGATGGTCTGGGAAAGATCGAATGCCTGATAATCTTTAAGTGCAATTGCCGTTGCATCATGTGTTCCACGGGTTTGCAGATCGACCGCAATATCGGTAATAACGATTATCGTTCCAGCATGCCTTTTAAGGAAATAGTAAAAGATATCGACCGGGCCGTAAAAACGAACGCCCGCGGCATCGCCTTTTCCGGGGGTGAACCAAATTTACGCCGGGATCTGCCTATGCTTGTAGAGTACGCGAAATCGGTCGGCCTTAAACATATCGAAGTGCAATCGAACGGCCGGATCTATGCCTACCGCGATTATTGCGAAAAATTGATAAAAAGCGGCGTGACCAATTTCGTCATTTCTTTCCACTCCCATATCGAAGCGGTGCACGATAAGATCATGGGCGTGCCCGGTACTTACAGGCAGGTAGTCGAGGGCATAAAGAATCTGAACGACTTGGGGAAAAAGGTTTATATCAATATCGTTTTGACTAAATTGAATTATGGTCACCTTGAAGAACATGTCGCTTATTTGGTAAAGAATTTCGATATCCAGGAATTGCGATTTACTATGGTCATGCTCGAGGGCAACGTTAACGACGATCCCCGGGGTATTGTTCCGCCCATGAGCGAGGTCGGACCACACATCGGAAAGGCTATTGATATCGCCAAAGGCAAGGCCGCCTGTTTTATCTATAATATGGTACCCTGCCTGGTGCCGGGATACGAAGCTTACGTGAACGATTTAGGGCAGTTGGACACGTTATTGATCGGACCGGAATTCGAATCTTCTTTGGATGAAGAACGCAAAGGAAAGAAGGTCAAGGCCGCGGCCTGCGAAAAATGCCGATATAACAAGGCTTGTTACGGTATCTGGAAAAAATACGCCGACCTCTACGGCCTGGACGAACTTAAGCCGATGAAGCCATAATAATCATAAAATGCAAAGATCAAACCCGGAAAAACCAAAATTTATAAAAAAAACCGTTATTTTTACCGACTATAAGTGCAATAACAATTGCGTTTTTTGCATTGACGCCGAGAAAAGGGGAATACGAGGGAAAACGACAGAAGAGATCATGAAAGAAATGGCCGCGTCCAGAAAAAGAGGATCGACCTACCTGGAAATAATCGGTGGAGAGCCGACGATGAGGCCGGATTTTTTAAGGCTCATAGAGTTCTCTTCCAGTCTTAAATTCAAGACTATTGCCGTGACCACCAACGGCCGGCTGTTGTCATACCGAGATTACGCGGAGAAGATCATAAAGGCGGGACTAACAAGCGTCGTTTTTTCGATCCATGGACACAGGCCCGGACTGCACGACGGATTGACCCGCGTTAAGGGCAGTTTTAACGAGTTGCTTAAGGGGCTCGATAATTTAAAAAAGTTGAATTTCAACAGTATCGGTTCCAACACGACCATAGTAAAGCAAAATTATCGATTTTTGCCGGAGATGGGGCGGTGGTTGTTAAAACAGGGGATAAGAAACGCGGAGTTTATTTTCGTTGATCCGAATTATGGCGCCGCCAAGCTGAATTTCAGGAAGCTGGTGCCTAAAATTTCCGAGATCGCGCCGTACGTAAGGGAGTGCCTGGACATCGGAAAAGCGGATAAAACCGACCACTGGCACATCAGATACGTTCCCTTGTGTTATTTTCCTGACCACCTGGACAGGATAAGCGAAATCGACGAGGTAAAAAAGTTCAAATCAGAGCATATAGCGCCTGATTTCGAAAATTACGCCGTAGAATCGTCCCGGGCGGCCATAGGGCGGACCAAGGCCGAATGCTGCCGCTTGTGCCGGCTGAATAATATTTGCGAGGGGATTTGGCGGGAGTACGTCAGGCACTACGGGGACGGGGAGTTCAAACCGGTTAATTAATTAAATAAATTAAAAAAATATGGCGAAAGCAGATTTTTTCAAAAAATACGCGGGCCGATTATCGTTCGTCGCGCTCCTGTTTATACTGGCGATATTTTTCGGCTTGGCCTGGTTCGGCCGTAATGATCGGTCCGGGAATAGCGCGGGAGTTAAATTCGATCTGCGCGTTTGTACGGATGGGGCGGAGCAGCCCGATTGCTATCCCGGCATTTTTCCTTCGCCGGTGTTGGTTTGGGATTGCCATGACGGTAAAGCTCAGGACGGGAACCTGGAATATTCTTATAACATCCAAATAGACGATCAGGCCGATTTTTCTTCGCCCGAGATCGATTCCGGGGAATATGTGACTTCGGAAAACAGATTTACTGTTTCCAGGGAAGGCCTGACACCCGGCAGAACTTATTATTGGCGTATCCGGGGGCGAAGCCAGGCGGGCGTCTGGACCGATTGGGCCGCGGAAGAAAATCCGTTCGTGACGGCTATGCTCTGCGAATAAATCATTATTTCATATGGATCTATGCGTCTACGACAAATGCAATAACCAGTGCCTTCAGTGCACTAATCCCGACTCTCCCTGGCCGGCCTGGGATGGAAGTTTCGATTACGATTACGATTCGATCACGAAAAGGCTCCGTAAGGACAAAGCTAAATTCCTGGCGGATGATTCGATCTATCTGACCGGCGGAGAGCCCACTATTCACCCGGATTTTTTAGAGATCCTTAAATATCTGGCAAGTAATTTTCCGAAACAAAGGATCAAGCTGCTGACCAACGGCCGTCGGTTCATGTACGAGGATTTTGCCCGGCAGGTTTTGCGGATAAACGATAATTTCGAGATCGATCTTTCAATTTACGGTCCGGATGAAACCGCGCACGATAAGGTAACCAGGAGCCGGGGAAGTTTCAGGCAAACGATCGCCGGATTAAGGAATATCCTGAATCTAAAAAACCGAAAACAGGTAATCGGCGTCCGTTTTATCGTTACCGGACTTTCGTATAAGCATATCGGCGACTTTCTGGAAATGCTTCTCGCGGGCGGTTTTGGAACGGTCGACCGGGTAATAATAGTATTTTGGGAGGCCGAGGCTCAGGCCGTAAAGAACCTTAAAGAGACCAAGGTCGATTTTCGGAAAACGCGCCCGTATCTGGATAAAGCCCTGCCCCTATTCGGGAAGTTCAGGGACTTGAGGCTTTACCATTTTCCTCTTTGCACGCTGCCGGTCCGAGCCTGGCCTTATGCTTGGCGCACTTTGCCGGCGCATGAAGTAACCTTTTTGCCCGTCTGCCATGAATGCCTCTATAAGGACCTATGTCTGGGCGTTCAGAAGACTTATTTAAAGTATGTCGATCGCGAAGGTTTCGCGGCCCTGAAGCGGCCGATCGGGGTGGAAGAGAGCGGGGATTTTTATAAACCGATCAAGGGTATCTCGAAACGTTAATATGAACATTGATCCCATAAGCATCTTATTACTGCCAGCGGTTTTTTTTATCGGTACGATCACTTCGATCGAAGATATCCGGATGAATAAGATCAGGAATAAATGGATCCTATTCGGTTCCGCTTACGGATTGGCGGCGCTTTTCGGCCTGTTAATATGGAATCTTTCGGCTTATTCCATATCTGATTTTTACTATACGAATATCGCTAAGATCGGCCTCGGCGACCCCCGGCCCGTCTTTACCGTGCATTGGGGTTTTTTCTGGAAAACAGGACTGAACGGATTTTTGTCCCTCATACTGGGGTTCGCGCTCTGGAAAAACAATATCATGGCCGCCGGCGACGCCAAGCTGTTTTTTGTGTATGCCCTGCTTATTCCGATAAATTACTATTGGCGGTCCTACCTGCCGCTTTTTCCGTCATTGGCCCTTTTGATCAACATATTCGCCGTCGTTTTAGGATATTTTCTGATAAGATCGGCCGTATATTTTTTAGCGCGATCAGTGCGCCGTCTCGGGCGGACCGCCGCGGGCGCGGAGGTGACAAAAGAAAAAACCGCGTCGAAGCGCGGGGAATACCGCAGACAGCTCAAAATGATCTTCGGTTTCATGTCGTTTTTTTTATTTTTTTATTTTTTAAGGATCGCTGCGCAAAAATATTGGTCGATTGACATAGGCGCCGGCGTACAGGCGTTTTTTATAATCCTGGTCGTTTTCAGCCGGAGAATGACGGAAATATTTTTTAATAAACCGGCGGTTTTTTGGACGATCCTGGCGATCGGAGCCGGTCTCTGCGCTTACGGCCTCCTGACGGATCCAGGACTGACCCTAAGCATGCTCGCGGGAACGGCGAAAACCATGATAATATTCATGTTCGCCATGGGTCTTATCGCCAAGCTGGTCGATTTTTATGTGTCTGCCACGGGCTCCGTCGATATACCGATCGCCGAACTCGAACCCGGTATGGTCGTGGAAAGGAATTTTTGGCAGAATTTGACAGATCGAAAGATGCTGGCCAACGGTTTTTTTGCCGGCGGTTTAAGCGAGGCGGAAACGGAGAGCGTCAAGGCGTTGGCTCGCGACAAACGGGTAGAGATCGTTACTGTCTGCCGTAAATTTCCTTTTGCAGCCTGGATGTTCCTGGCGGTAATCGCGACCCTGCTCCTACAGGGTTCGATAATAAACCTTATTATCTATTCGATAAAATAATTTTGCTGTTGATGTCGTTTTATGGTATAATAATGTTGATGTGGATAAAGCGAATAAAAAAGTGTATTTGTAAATTTTCCTTATATTAAATTAAACCTTTCGCTTGTAGATCAATCCTTTAAATGCCGCTGCAAACACAAAAATACAAATTATTGATTTTTTTTCTGTTTTTTTTCGGCTTAGCCGGAATTTTATTTTTGACCGGAATCGAATATACGCAAGCCCTTTGGGGAAGTTCGATCACGGTCTGCACCGGGGCGGTTAATGAGCCGGCTTGCTATATGGATAAGTTCGCCAATCCGACCCTTAACTGGTCGGTAAGTTGGCCCGTGGAATGGTGCGACGCTCCGGCTCCGGACGGATATCCGGGCGGCTGCAGCGATACTTATACTAATTACCAATTGACGGTTGGCTCGTATAGCGCTTCCGGCGGCAGCGTTTACAGCTATACTGTACCGGACGGCGCCGGTCTTGACGTCGGCACTAATTATACTTGGCAGATACGGGTGCGGGACGCGATCGGAACCTGGACACCCCTCGCATCAGCTTCCTTTACCACTAATAATCAATGCGTTCCGACGGCGCCTTCCGGCCTCTCGGCTTCGGCGTATAACTGCGCTACCCATGATATTACTTTTAACTGGTCCGATAATTCGACCAACGAGGACTATTTTCGCGTTGAAAGAAGAATGAACGGCGGCGCATGGCAGTTGGGGCCCCAGGTAGCAGGTACCTCCTGGACCGACACCAATATGGAAGACGGCGCCAACTGGGAATTCCGCGTTGCGGCCTGCAACGACGGTGGCTGCTCTTATTCCGCTTCCATATTCGCCAGTTATGATCTTTGCACGCCTTTGATCCCTACGGTCAGCTCTCCCTCCGGCTGTAAAAGCCTTAGAGTGACCTGGGACGCTAATCGGTCGATAAACGAAACCGGCTATATCGTGCATTTAGACGATCAAACCGGATCTAACGACCAGGATATTACCGTGGGCGCGGTGGGCAGTTGGGAAAGCGGAGCCATGGTTGACGGTACAAGATGGAGCGTTACCGTTGAGGCGTTTAACGCTCTTTATCCCGCTGGTACGGGCCATGTTTCGCCCGCGCGCGTTTTTACCTCGCCTTTGTGCGCGCCGACCGGTTTTAACGCCGTCATAAATTCCTGCAATAACGCCACTTTCAGCTGGACCGATAACTCCTCGAACGAGACCGGCTACCGCGTTTACGGGAACGGCGCGGCCCTCCCCGGCTGCACGACCGGCGCGAACGGCACCGGCGTTACTTGTACGATCCCGGA
>Ga0208977_1000596_pt1 | contig 25178 bp, 25 predicted proteins | sample RifOxyA2_FD_184030 | JGI IMG/M metagenome (GOLD analysis project Ga0208977, IMG submission 184030) | Groundwater microbial communities from Rifle, Colorado - Rifle Oxygen_injection A2 (SPAdes) | ecosystem: Environmental > Aquatic > Deep subsurface > Groundwater | place: Rifle, Colorado, United...
AATTTGTGTCCGACAATCCCAGGATTAATGGCCATCAAAACCACCTCATCTATATCATCAATAATCGAATCTAGAACAGAAAGGGAAGTTCCCGGATTAAGAGCCACGCCAGCTTTAGCGCCAGCGTCTTTTATTTTTTTTATAACCCGATGGATATGATGGATGGGTTCAATATGGAAAGCAATATATTTTGCTCCAGCTTTGGCCAAATCTTCCACATAAGGCTCCGGATTATCCACCATCATATGCACTTCAACTGGAATGTTTGTTTTTTTTGTAATGGATTCAAGAAGCTCGGCATAAAGCCCGTAGCGCGGAACAAAAGATCCATCCATAACATCAAAATGAAGATAATCCGCCTTTCCTTTTTCCAAAAGATTAATTTCTTCCTTATAACGTAGAGGATCGCCGCAAATCAAAGAAGCGGTTAAATAATATGGACGAGAATTTCGTGTCTCCATTTTGTTTGTTTTAAAAAATAAACTAGATAATTATTCCAAGTTGGAATGTCTTGCCCACATTGTATCATGAGTTTCTCCCATTTTCTCCATCAGAAGCAGGACAACAGCATCAAAAAAGACTCCCAAGCATTGCTCATTAAGAGTTGTCATGGGCTGAATTGATGAAAAACCTTCAACTGGTTTTGTTTTTGAAGGCGCCTTTATTTGAACAATTGCGTCAGCTAATTTGCCCATCCTTGATTCCGGATTGCCAGTAACCAAAACAATCTTGGCTTTATTTTTTTTTGCAATTTCCACCAGATCAAAAATTGTCTGCGTTTCACCGGAACCAGATGCAACCACCAGCAAATCTCCCGCGCCTATTCCGGGAACCGTAGCGTCTCCAATCATCCAAGCTTTCTTACCCAAATGGCCAAGCCTCATTGCAAATCCCCTAATCGCCATTCCAACTCTTCCTGCTCCGACCGCAACAATTTTATTAGCTTTAATAATTTCTTCGGTTAGCTTCTCAACTTGCAAATCTTCCACACCACCTAAGACTGTTTTAATTTCTTCTAAAACTTTTTCTACTTTTTGCATTTATTTATGGTTAAGTATTAATTTACTCAATCTTATCCCAGATACAAGACAACGTCAATTGGTCTGCGGTTTAATCACTCTTCCCCTTAGTAATTAACACTACAGTGCTTTTGTTTTGTAATAGCATATTGCTTCTGAATCAACAACTATCTCAAAGACTGAGTTAAAAAAATAAATGGCAAGTGAAGCTCAAGGAATTTTTGACAAGTCAGTGAGTAGTGCATAAAAATTTCTAGTCTATAACTAAGACAAAAAAACAAATCACAATAAAAAAACAGTAAGGTCGGCATTGATCGAACTTGCGGTTTTATTATATTTTGAAAAAACTTAACGCTTATTTCGATTAATTATCACTAAAAGCTCTTCATGCCTTCTCTTGATTGAACTTAAAATTAAACCGGCAATGAGATTAATAAGCCCGGAAATAGCGAAAAAGCCAGCCACCACAAGAGATGGGATATGTCTTACTACCCCGGTATGCACATAATCTCGAACACTGTACCATCCCAGACCTGCCGTCAGGATAAAACTTATAAATGAAAGCAGGGCGAAAAACTGAAGCGGTTTATAATCGCGAAAAAGCGAAATTATGGTGTACAGCACCACCGTTCCGTCCCGGACAGCATTGAGTTTGGAATGGCTGCCTTCTTTTCTTTGCGCCAGTGCTATTGGAATTTCTTTTATTCTCATCCCCCGTTCCAATGCCTGGATGGTAATTTCTGGCTCAATGCCGAATCCGCCCGCCAGAAGAGCGCTGGATTCCACAAACTTTTTGTCAATCACCCGGAAACCCGACTCCATATCTTTCAGTTTTGTCTTGAAAATGACGTTAAGCGTTTTAGTCAAAAACTTATTGCCTATCCAATGACTGTTTGAAAAAGACTCATTGTTTTTCTTATGAATCCTGTTGCCTACTGCCATATCAGCTTCTTCATTTAAAACCGGATTCAACAAATTGTGCGCATCCGCTGCCAGATAGGTATCATCCCCATCAACTAAAACAAGTATATCTCCCTGAAACTCATCAAATATTTTTCGAACGGCGTTTCCCTTGCCTTGTCTTTTCTCGGAAATAACCCTGGCACCCGCTTTTTGGGAAATTTCGGCAGTTTTATCGGTAGAATTGTTGTCAATAACAAGTATATCCGCCTCAGGAAGTTCGGATCGAAAATCAGCGATCACTTTAGCGATGGTCGATTCTTCATTATAACATGGTATAGCCACAACAATTTTTTTGCACATATTTTTTTAACTTTTTACTTTCAAAGTCGGAAAGATAGTCTTCAGATAACTCTTAATTTTTTCTTCGTTAGGATAATAGCGAGCCATCTTTAAGAGATCTTCGATTGTAACTTTTATGTCTGCCGGACATTTTTCGAAATTTTTGAGACAGAAAATATCATCCACTTCGGTTTTCCTCAAGTTGCCTTTTTCCACGTCCGTAAACAACTCTTCTATCATCTTTTCTCCCTTCTTAAGGCCGATGATCTTTATTTTGACATCCGTTTCTGGAATCAAGTTTCTGCTTCTGATAAGACAAAGCGCCACTTCGTAAATCCTTATCAATTCCTCCATGTTCAATATGTGGATATCTCCATTTGTATTTCTAGCGGCAGATTTTATAACCAACTGGGCAGCTTCCCTGATTGACATAAAAAATCTTTCGATTTTTCTGTGCGTTACGGTCACATACTTGCGCTCCGTTATTTGGCGTTCAAAAAGCGGAAGCACGGAACCGTTCGAATTTATCACATTGCCAAAGCGAACTATGCCAAATTTGGTTTTCTTGCTTCCAAGGCATTTTATGTAGTATTCTCCCAATTTTTTGCTGGCTCCCATTACGCTGGTCGGGTTAACAACCTTATCTGTTGAAATGAAGATTAGTTGAGCAATATTATTGGCAATCGCGACATCCACCAGATTCTTTGTACCGCCCACGTTGGTTCTTATGGATTCTCCAATATTATCCTCCATAAGATAGACATGCTTATAGGCAGCCGCATGAAAAATTATATCTGGTTTTTCCCTCTTGACCACATAGTCAACCTTGTTGTGGTTTATAACACTGCCAATAATTATTTTATATTTATTCCCCGGAATTCCTTCTTCTTTCAAACTCTGATCCAAATTGAAACAAAGATATTCAGAGTTGTCATAAACGATAATTTTCCCCGCATCCAGATCCAAAAGTTGACGCACTATTTCCGAACCTATTGATCCAGCCCCACCGGTAATAAAAATCTTTTTGTTCTTATAATATTTTTTTAGTTGATCAATGTTTTTCTTCAAAAATGGCCTGCCCAAAAAATCTTCCAGTTTTAAATACTGCGTCTCTTCGTACTTCACATCGCTAAGACTGATAATCCTTTGATCGCGTGGAACAATCTTAATGGGAACCTTGTTTTTCAAATTATTCAGCAATATCTCTCTCACCAGCTTTCCGCTGGCTGACGGAATAGCGATAATCATCTCGTCAATTTTATATACTTTATTAAGCTTTGACAACCCAGCAAGGGTTCCCAATACCTTGATTCCGTTTTCTTTTTCAATGTCGTCAGCAAACCCGATGACCTTGCAATTCGGATGGTTTTTCTCTATATCTTTTTGCAATAGTTTCCCGGCTCGCCCCGCGCCAATGATCAAAATGTTTTTATAATCCATACTGTTTCCTTATTTTAGCCAAGTTATTTTTATAAAAATCAAAAGCGCAGGATAAACCGATCTCCCGATCAGTCAACCGCACTTTCTTTATTATACCGCTCTTTGCCTCCGGAGAAAAGACCCTTTCCTTTTCATCTTTCCTTATAATAACATCAAGTTTATTTCCTATAACATCCCGCTCAATGACATCCAGAATTTCTTTTATGGGCACGCTTTTATTAGCAGCCAAATCGTCGGTTCCTTCAAAACCATTCTTAATTACCCATTCAATCACCTTTGAAATGTCGCCCGCGTAGATGAAATCTCTTTTTGCTTCTGGATCGTTTATCGTTATTTTTTCACCATTAAGATAGTTGCAAAAAATGTTAGCCACTAAACTCCCTTGTCTGTCGGGAAGCTGGTAGGAACCATAGACATTAAACAGCCTCAGGATTGCCAGCTTAATTTTATTTTTCGCGCAATAATCTTGATAAAATTTTTCGAGTGCCAATTTTCTTTGTCCATACTCCGATTCGGGATTTGCATAAACAACCGCCGAAGAAAAAAGTACCAAGTGCTTTTTACTGTTCAATTCGACGTTTTTTATAAGTTTTTCCTCCTCTTTTATAAAACTTCCAATACTTACCTTGTTATCTATCAAATGGATGACAGCGTCATAATTATTTTCAACGAACCCGATATAAGGATTCTTCCTGATAAACTTATCTTTTCTTTTCTCTCCAAAAATTGATTCTTCTACTCCGACAGAGAGACAATCATAACAATCGCCAAGATAATCGGCTATATTTCTCCCTATAAACCCCTCACCCCCTAAGATCATTACTCTTTGCTTTTTCTTTCTATCATATTCATATTTCATTTGCACATAATAACGTACTTATATCAAAAAAACAAACAATTGTTCTTCCCTTCCTTCTTATAGTATAATAAACTTATGCGAAAACTTCAATCAGTGGCGGCTTTTTTCAAAAAACCCGGTTTTATTTTAATCTTGATTCTCCTCGCTTTTTTCCTGAAAGGCGTTTTTACGGCGGCGATTTTTCCCATTTTTACCGGTCAAGACGAATCCCGGCATTATAATTCTATTCAATATCTAACCGAGCCGAAAGAAAAAAACTGGGAGATGACTGCAAGAGCGCATATCGCCGACAAGGAAACTTTCCGCGATTATAATTTTTCCCAAGAGATCTTGGAAGCCGGCATGGCGATGGACATTGATAGAGTCCGCCACGAAGGCTTCAACACCGCCGATTTCGCCGCAGGATATGACGGGCAAAATGAAACGTTGATAAATTCCCGCCCCTGGCAGCCGTACAATTATCTTGATCCGCCTGACACGGCCGGGCACAGCCTTTATCACACCCTGGGTTCAAAAATAGAAAAAACTTTCGCCGGCGGCGGAATTTTTGTCCGGTTTTTTCTCATCCGCGTTTTCGGCGTTTTTTTGGCAACGCTGGCTGTTCTTTTCACTTACTTTATCACTAAAAATTCCGGTTTCAGGGAAAAAGAAAGTCTCATTATTGCCGCCATCGTTTCAATGCAACCGAAATTTTCCATGTATTCCACCAATATCAACTATGACGCTCTGCTCATTCCCGCTTTCTTTCTTTTCACCCTGGGCGCGGTTTTGGCTCTCCGTAACGGCCTCGCCTGGAAGAATACGGCTGCAATGCTGATTGCCATCGCAACCGGGCTTCTCACCAAAGGAACGGCTCTTGTTATGCTGGCAATATTTATCCTTCTTATTGGTTACCTTTTTCACCAAAAAATCAAGGATCGGAAGAATGTTTGGCTCTATTATTCGTCGGCTTTTTTAGGACTCCTTGCCATTTTATTTTTGGTATCCCGCTTCACAAGCTACAACCTCGCCAGAATCATCTTGCCCGAAGACGGCATTTCCCAAACTTTTTCTTCCATTCGAAATTATCTCAATGAAAGTCTCACAATGGGTCGTTTCGCCTTGTCTTCCCGAACTTACTGGGGGGCGCTCACGTGGGGAAACGGCTGGGTCGCGGAAAATTTCACCAATGTCATCAAATTCATCGAAACTTTTTCCTCCGCCGGACTTGTCTTATTTTTCGTTTCAAAAAAACCGGATTGGCTGCCGGAAAAAAAATATATCGCTTTTTTCGTCCTGATGATTGCCGCATTGCAACTGGGCATCCGTTTTTTCGACTGGAAAGTTTTCATAAATACCGGAGCGCTGGATCTCGGCACGCCCGGCCGGTATTTTTTGCCTAACCTCGCTTCCCATATCATTCTGGTTTTCGTCGGAATCGGCGCTTTTTTCCGGCGTGAAAAATATTTCCAACATACGCTTATTCTGGGACTTCTTTTGATGTTCGCTTTTTCCATGTATACGATTTTTAATATCGTTATTCCCAGGACGTATCTATAAAATGATTCGAGTAAACAGCAAAAAAATATTTTTATCCACCCTGATAATAATTATTGCGGCGGTTTTTTGGCCGCTCTGGCGCGTCTGGTATTTCCCCGACACAACTTGGCCGTTGGAAAAAGGCGAGAAAACTAAAATAGATTCGGAAGTAATTCAGAAATTCTCAGCCGATCGCGACGGGCTTTCCAAGATAGCGGTACTTTTCGGAGACTCCGACGTTAGCCCGGGCGGCACTTTCAATTTCGAACTGCTTGATGAAAATTGCCGGGAAACGATACGATCCGCGAATCTGGAAATTAAAAAGCTTGACTCCGACAATACCACTGATTTTGTTTTTTCGAGAATCGATAAATCCAAGGGAAAAACCTATTGCGTAAGGATAAGTTACGCCCAGAAAAAGGGCGGTAAGAAGGCGCGAATATTCGTAATTGAAAACCCAAAACCGGAAAATTCATATTTTTCGATCAACGGAGAAGAAATGGCCGGTCAGTCCATCTCGATGCGACCGGCCTACAAAAACGCCAGCATTTTCGAAGATATCGGCGAGCTTAACCGGCGGATTTCCCAATACAAACCCTGGTTTCTGAAACACTATTTCTTATATTTCATCGCTTTCGGATTTATCATCCTTTCTGTCCTGGCAGTCTCTTTGCTAATCCATCTATAACTTCTCGATAACTTCATACTCTTTCTCAGCCGCCTCCTCCCAGGTATATTTTCCCAAAAGCTTTTTTCCTTCTTTGTTTTCAAAAATTCCTCCGTCAAACAGCCGGATAACTTTTTGAGCTACCGCGCCATAATCGCCTTTGGGAGACGCGTCTATTTCGCCTGCGGTGTATATCCAAGAAAAGTGAGGCAAGTCATAGGTGAAAGCCGGACGGCCGCAACTGACAGCTTCTAAAAGGGCTATGCCGAAACTTTCGCTCTGGCTGACGCTCAAAAACCAAAAACATTTACTGCTTTTTATGATGTTAAATTTTTCCGCTCCGCTGACATAGCCCAAAAATTGGACATTGTTTTCCAGGCGCATCTCTTTTATTTTTTTCTTATAGTTTCTTTCCGTCACCTCGTCCCCTTCGCCCATAATCGCCAACTGGAAACACGGATATTTTTTCTTCACGATGTCCAGAACTTTCAGCATATCATAAATTCCCTTGGTTTCATTTATCCGTCCGATGAACAGCGCGTCTATGTCGCGTCGCGGATCGGCTTGAGCTTCCCAGATCAAATCCGTTTCTATTCCCACGCCGGTGAGAACTAATCTATCTTTATCGAATCCCCATTTGATCGCGTAGTCCATCACTTCCGGCGTATGAACAAATACGACGTCGGCCTTTTTCAACATAAATAAGCTTATTCGAAAAAACAACCAGGCCAGAAATCTCAGGGTTTTATTGCCCGGATCAGTTACGGGAACCGTATTGGCCAGCGTCGTAACCCACTTAATTTTCTTTCCGGTCAGCTTCAGATACCAGGGATAAATGACAAAATCAAGCACGGCCGAAGGCGTATAAATCATATCGGGGTTGTTTTTTAAAATACTTCCGCTTTTTCCAATAATTGCAAGATTCCTCAAGAGGGAATGCAGAATAAAACCCGGCTTACTGGCAGTCTTGCCTTTTTCAAGCTGCTCTCTTTCTTCTTTTGTCAGCCAGTCGAAATCATATATGTCGTCTAAAAGCGGGAGTTTCTTTACGAAGACTCCCGTATTGACGTGAATTTCCCAGCCGGCGGATTGAAATCTTTTGAATATTATCAACCAAGCGAAAATTATTTTTTCGTGCTGCAAAGTAGGCAGATTAACCAGGATTTTTTTCATAGTGGAATTTGATTTTTAACCGTTTCGGTCTCAAAGTGAATTTCCTCAAATCCGCCAACCCAATAACACCACACTCTTTCCGCAACTCCGGGATTGAGGTTGGCCAAAAAGTTTATGATTGAATTTGAAATTTTGACCAGAAAAGATCTTCCTTCAAGATAATCCTTTCTGTTTCTGATCCAATAAATTTTTACTTTCTCCAATTTGAAATTAGAAACCCCATCACTGCTTCTTCCCGCGAAATCAAAAAGACTGATACTTATAGCTGATTTATGTCCTGGATGAAGCCAGGCACAAGAAAAATGAGGACATTTGATCGTAATTTTGCCTTTACCTCTGGAGATCCGATGAAGCTCCTGGAGCACGGAAATCGGATCATTAAGATGCTCAATAACATGATCCAAGTATATCCCGTCAAATTCATTATCTGAAAAGGGATAAGGGAATTTATTAAGATCATGAACTACATCCGGTTGGCAACCGGCGTCATTGTCGACATTGATATACCCGCTCATTTTCACATTTCCACACCCCAAATTTAATTTTTTCATAAATTTTCTTCAAACATATTCAATAAATCCGCGTAAATTTTATCCGGATTGAATTTTTTTTCGACATTCTCAATGATTTCTCTTCTTTCAAACGTTACATCTCCCATTACGATAGAAATCATTTTTTCCGCGAACTCTTCTTCACTTTCAACTAAAAATCCGGTTTTTTTTTCAACTATATCACTGGGACCGGGGATATCAAAAGCCACCACTGGAAGTCCCAAAGCCTGGGCTTCCAAAATATTATACGGCAATGTTTCCCAAAGAGAAGTGGAGATGAGCAAACTCTGCTGATTCAGGATGGAGGGCATAAATTTATTTTCCATATGACCGTAGTATTGAACAAAGTCATATTTCTTCTTCAGATCTAAAATGATTTTTTCGCTTTTTTCATCGCCTTTCCCGAATATATTCACTGCTATTTTTTTAGCCACTTCCCGTCTTTTTCCTATTGCCGCAATTATATTAGCCAAAGGAGCTACGCCTTTTTGTTCCGACAGTCTTCCGGAAAAAATTATATTGAACTTATTTTTGTCAAAATCGATATTCACCTTATTTTCTTCGGAATTTTTTGTGATTTCTTTGGCAGAAAATGGATAATACACCAACCGGCTTTTCACATCAAACTTCCTGTCAACCAGATCTTTTGTAAACTTATTTGACACGTGCAAACAACGCGCGCCTTTCAGCAGCCACTTGTAAAAAAAACTTTGATACAAAAAATTGTGCAATTTTGAAAAAAGCGATTTAACTGAAGGATAGAAAACAGGCGTATGCACTCCGACAATCACAGGCGGAAGTTTTTTATAGCCGATCATTTTCAAAAGAAGCAAATCGACAATTTCGTTTTTAGCGTAAATAATGTCGTAGCGGGAAAGCGTACCGGATAAATTTGACCAGGAAGATTTGATCCAGTTAGAGCCACCCAACTGTTGCTTGATAGATTCCTCCTTTTCTCTTCCTTCCACGGGAATTTTTCTGAAAAAATTGCCGCATACCAACACATGTAAAAGTCTCCCGAATTTTCCAAAGAAAGCTTCGTCCATAGTTATCACATCAACTTCAAATCCTCTGCCGCTGATATTTCTGGCAAGATCTATAAAATATTTTTCCGCCCCTCCGCCTTGGGTAAGCGGAGCCAGCATAAACAAAGCGATTTTTTTATTTCTCATTTTTTTTGATAAATTCTTCCACTTTGCCGCCGGATATCAAAGGCATTTTTTCCTTGATTCTTTCCTCCGTCCAGTTCCACCATTCAATTTTCAACAATTTTTCTATGATTTCCGGCGAGAACCTGTGTCCGATAACCTTGGCGGGAGCTCCCGCCACGATCGAATAAGGCGCGACGTCTTTCGTCACCACCGAACCGGCGCCGACAATCGACCCGCTCCCAATGCCGACTCCTCCCAATATTACCGCGCGCGATCCTATCCAGACATCATGACCGACGCGGACCGGGTTGATCTTGGTAAATTCCCGGCTTTTCTTTTTGTCGAAACAAAACGAGTGAGGCATGGAATAAAAAGGAAAAACACTGACAAAATTTTTATTGTGGGAAGAGGCGGTTATTATTTCAATGTTGTTCGACAAGGAACAATATCTGCCAATAACAACATTATGATAACCGGAAACGATGCCGCCGCCGTCATTGCCGGATATGTAAGTATGGCTTCCCACGCGGCAATTATGCATATAGTTTCCCCCGCAGATAACATTGTTTTTTTCCAGCTTCACGCCGTACAAAAAACTTCTGGGAGAAACCCGGGAGTTATTATATAAAATTTTATATTTTATATAGTTAAATAAATAAATCAATGTGTTGGGTATCAGCCGGGAAATCATAAATTTATATTCTTTGTTTTTTATATATCATTCCCCTTAGCGAGTAAATAAAACTTACTAAGAGAAGATAAATGTTAAGAAAAGGCAAAATAAAAATTCTTTTATTCCGATATCCATAGGAAAAAACTTTTTTAGTATAGAGAATGGAATAAGCCGCGATAGCGCAGACTGATACAATTCGAATATAGGGAACAAACAAAGCAACCACCAGCAGTTCTCTGAAAAATGCCCTTGAAAAGTCCGCCCCTCTCTCAATTCTTCCTCGAACGAAAAGCGCCCCTTGCGCCTCGGAGTACTGTTTTTGTTTGTAAATGATGTCCCGGATTCCAAAACTTTTATCCGCCCGATGGACATGGATGATTTTTGCGTCCGTATCCGCGACCCGTCCTATTTTTTTTAATTTAAAGACCATATCTCCATCTTCTCCGGCGCTCTGGAAATTGACTTCATCGAATAAACCCGCTTTTTCCAAAGACTCTCGTCTGAAACAATCGAACTTTCCGTCAATTCCGGAGAATTCTTTTTCAACCAGCCTGGCGAAAAAACATTTTTGCCAAAAATTGTAGCCGTTCCAGACTTCCACGGGATGCGCGACGGTGTGTCCGGCCGCCACAACGGTTTCGTTTTGAAACGGCAAAATCAGTTTCTCCAGGGAATCTTTCGACAAGATAATGTCTTGATGAAGAGTCACTATCAGCTTTCCCGTTGCCAGCCTTATGCCTTTATTATAGCTGGCCGCCAAACCGCGGCATTTCTCGCTCACCGCCAGCCGGTACTCTATTTTACCGTCGAGAAAATTTCTTATCAGGTTTTCCGAATTGTCACTTGAGGCGTCATTGATAATGATAAGCTCGTCAAATTTCGCCGTTTGCTCCAACAAACTTTCCAGAGTCCTTGCCACCGTTGAGCTTCCATTGTATACCGGCATAATTACCGATATTTTTAGTTTCTCCTTTTTCATAGCAAGATTACTGAAACCTATTCAAGGTTTTTCCAAAAGCTTAGCTCCTGGGCGGATTAGGCGAAATAGTTTTTTTCAGCTTTTTTCTTAACGCTGAATAATTCAAAGGCGTACCGGGGATAATGATATGTAAATACCTGGCTCAAAGTGGCAACGATAAACCAAAAGAGTCTCGGCCGATATTTAATAGTCGTGGTCATATCGTCCCCCATCGAGCTGTCCCGGACTTCCTGCCGCAACACCTTCAGCCCCGCCAGCCCTCGGCAACCAAACCCGTTTTTTTCCATCTCTTCTATCTCCCAACCGGAAAGGTGTTTTTGCAACAGATTGCCATCCAACTGCCGCTGAGAAACAAAACCGTTGGGGGTAGTTATGATGATTTTCTTTTTTGCCCACTTTTCAGCTTTCTTAATCATCTCAAGCCCCGTCTCTTTCGGCAAATGCTCCAAGACTTCAATCATAATTACCGCGTCGAAACTGTTTTCGGAAAATTCCGCTTCTTCAATCTTTCCTTCAATGTATTCGTTATGGGTTTTCTTTTTCATTGAAGCTTCCAAATACGGTCTGAAAGCTTCCACGCCCACGCTGTACTTTATATTTTGGCAATATTGCAGCGGCGAAGACGGACCGGAGCCAAGATCCAATACGCTTTCACAATCTTCAAGCTCTTTTCGTAAACAACGATCCAAAGTCGGAAAAATTCCGCCCAGAAATTTTGATTTGTGAAGTTTGTTGATTGTGTTTTTCACTTGTTATCGCACGGCTCTTATACCTTTTAGACGCCTTGAATTTATTTTATTTTTATACCAGTCAACCGAAGGAATAAGAATAAACGGCGGAGTAACCACGCAACCCAAGCTGAAAAACCAGAATTTCGGACTGAAAATATTTTCCTTTCGGTATTTGATCAGTTGCCATATTTCCCTCAAAAGATACCGGTATTGGGCGTAATTTCTTATCTGAACCAGCCCGACATAATTTTTAGCGACATAGTTTTTTATCGCATACTCGCGAAACTTGGCGAATTCGGTACCGCCAAATACATTATTGAAAAAATCCACCCAGCTTCCGACCGGAGATTTGTCATAAATAGATGAAAGGCTGCGGCATTGACTGCTTCGGATCCGCACGGCCAAATTATAGTCTTTCAGGAAAACAATCGAATGTTTTTTGAGGATGGAAATAAAAGGATAGACATGACACGGGAAAATATCCCGGTGAAACGGCGTATTGATATATTTTCTCCGCATAGCCAAACCGGAAAATTGTCCGGCTACGTCGATTAACAATAATATCCGCTCGAAACCGTCCGACATTCTTATGGTTTCGTCTTTTTCCGGATTCAACCGCCCAGTCGCCCTCACCGGAATTTTCATGTTCTTGTCGAACCAATAATACGGTCTTGCCACCGCCCCGACATCCTCCGAAATTTTGAACGCCCGATAAGTATTCTCTAAAGCATCTCTATCCAAAATGTCGTCCTGTCCCATAAGATAAACTATATCCCCGGTAGCTTTCTGGCTCAAGGATCCGAGATTCCCGGGGTATCCAAGATTTTTTTCATTCCGATATATCTTTATCCGCCCATCGCCCAATGACTCGGCTATTTCGACGGTATTGTCTCTGGAAGCGTCATCCTGGATTATGATCTCAAAATTTTGGAAACTTTGAGCCAGGATGCTTTTCAGAGTATCCGCTATTACCTCTGAACCGTTATAGGTCGGGATTAGAATATCGAATTTTAAATCAGCCATCCGTTAAGCGCGTTTTAAGATAGTTAATTCCGGTTAAAAACTTCAAAAAATACATACCCGCCGCCAAAAATGGATGAACTATCAACCGCCGCCATTTCCCATTTTCAATAAAAACTCCGAAAAATCTATATCGAATCCCAAATTGCTTTTTTACATCCAAATCGGTCTTGCCCCACTTTTTGACGTAAACATTCATATTCTTAGAATAGTAACTCTTTTTTTCAAGATACTTTTTTAAACAAAATTCTTCTTCGTTGTGGGAAAGGGCGGATTTGATTATATCCGTCTTGCCAATTTTCCCAATCCGCTTGGTTAAATCCCAATCTTCGCAAGCGTACATCCGTTCATCGAATCCGCCCGCTTCCCAAAACTTGTCTTTTCTCATAAATCTTACTCCGTCGATCGCCGTTCCGTCATAAAATTTTCTCTCAAATCTTCTCACTTTAGAAAAAAAACTCCCGCCGGTTATAATTTCAGGAATATACAAGGCGACAATACCGTCACCGCTTATTTTTTTTACGCATTCTTCAATGACTCCCGGATCCAAGGTCATATCGGCGTCCAAAAAAATAAAATATTCTCCTTGGCATCTTTCCACCCCGAAATTTCTTTGCTCGGAACGTTCTTGTCCGCGTTCGTACACCAAAGGCGTGAACTCCCCGGCAATCTCCCTCGTCTTATCCGAAGAAAAGTTATCCACCACGATGATTTCCAGCTTGTCTTGCGGATAGCGCTGTTTTTTGACGGAAATCAGGCAATTTCGGATGTGTTTCTCTTCATTTTTGGTGGAAATTATTACGGAAACAAAGGGTTTTGCGCGAAGCATAGCGTTGCTTTTCTTTACTAAGAATAATACAATATAAGCATAACATCAAATAACCGGCATGGCTATAACATCCAAACAAAAGCGTCCTGTTAGAAAAAAAGACCGCCTTCCGGTTGCCGAATTCGAATTGGAAACATTCGAGTTTAGAAATTTTCTGGCTGAAAACATCAACTATCTCATCCTGCTTTTCAGTTTGGTTTTTTTGTGCTATTTCAATTCCCTGGGCAACGGTTTCGTTTCCGACGATATCCAACCCATTCTGAATAATCCGGATATCGGCAGTCTCAAATATACCTTCGGCGTGATTATGGGACTTCCTCAGAGGATCATCCATTTTCTGGCTTTCCAAATGGGCGGGCTAGAGCCGGGATATTTCAGGATTTTCAATATTTTTTTCCACTTCGGTTCGACTTTTACCTTGTTTATCATCCTGAGTGTATTAGTTGAAAAGAATGTCGCTCTGTTCTCATCCCTTCTTTTCGCCGTCCACCCCATATTGACCGAATCGGTAACCTGGATTTCCGGCATGCCCTATACCGCGTACAGTTTTTTCTTCTTGCTTTCTTTTTTGCTATATATTATTTCGGGAAAAAACAAGAAAAGATATTTCTACTCGTTTGCCTTTTTCATTCCCTCCCTTCTCTTCTCGGAAAAAGCTTCCGTTTTGTTCTTAATTCTTATCGCTTATGAAATATCTTTCGGAAACCTGAAATCCAATTGGAAAAAAATTCTTCCTTTCGCCGCGTTGTGCCTGATTTTGGGGCTGGTTTTCATCGGAAAAATCGGTCAAAGAGTGGCGGCGCTAGAAACAAATTATTACCAGCCGGCTTCCGGTTCAAGTTTGGAAAATCCCCTCCTCCAAGTTCCGATTGCCATCGGAACCTATCTAAAGCTGATTTTTTGGCCTGATAACCTAAGTTTGTACCAGACAGAAATGTTTTTTACAACTGGGCAATACGCGGCGTTCTTATTTGTGTTCATTGTTTTCGCGAGCCTTATTTTTTACGGTTGGAAGAAAAACAAGCACATTTTTTTCTGGCTTTCCTTTTTCATAATCGCGCTCATCCCGACGCTCACCCCGCTCAAGATTTCCTGGATTGTCGCCGAACGTTACGTTTATCTAAGCGCGGCTGGCGTTTTTGTCCTTGTCGCTTTATTTTTCGGGCGCTTAATTGATCTGGCTAAAAGAAAAGATGAGCGATACAAAATGACTGTTTATTCCGTCTTCGCTGTCATCATCCTGGCCCTTTCTATCCGAACCATAATCCGCAACACGGATTGGCGAAATGAAGACACCCTTTGGATCGCGACAGTCAAAACCTCTCCTTCCGGACCGAACATCCATAACAACCTGGGAGACGTTTACGCCCGACAGGGAGATCTGGAAATGTCCGCGGAAGAATTCAAAAAAGCCATCGAAATCAACCCGCGCTACGCCGATGCTTACCATAACCTTGCCAACACCTACCAAAAAATGGGGCGGTTGGATTCGGCCATCGAGAACTACCGAAAAGCCGCCGAGTTTAATCCGTATCTCTGGCAATCATATCAAGGACTGGCGGCGATTTATTTTGACAGCGGTGATTTTCAATCCGCCGAAGATATGATAAAAAAAGCCATCCAGATCGACCCTGAAAACAAGAATCTGCAAGAAAACCTGCAAGTCATAGAATCAAAGCTATAATTATTAGCGATCAGAAAAATCCGCCATCTTCCCCCAACCACTTCCAACCGATTGAGATCGGTGTCGGCGGATTTTTGATGTAAGGAGATGTGTACGTACCTATTATTTTGTCCAATCATCCGCTAGCATCGCCGCCTGTTTCAAAACATTATCAGTCGCCAACTTTTGCATATCTGGAGGATAGCCATATTGCTTGAGAGTGCGCTTTACTAACACGCGGAGCTTAGCCTGGACACTTTCCTTGATTGTCCAGTCAATCGAAGTATTACTTTTTACTTTCACAACTAACGCTCGAGCTAATTCTCGCAATTTATCAACCCCCATAAGATCTTTAGCGCTATCATTATCAGCCAGCGCATCATAAAAAGCAATCTCTTCTTCACTTAATCCCATTTCCTTCGCCTTATCATCTTCAGCCCTAATGTCTTTGGCTAGCTTTATCAACTCCTCAATAACTTGAGCCGCCGTCAGAAGATTATTTTGATATTTCTTGATAGCGTTTTCCAACATTTCAGATAGTTTCCTTCCTTGAATTAGATTCTTCCTGGATCTTGATTTTATTTCATCATTTAATATCTTTTTTAAAAGCTCCAAAGCCAGATTTTTTCTTTCCATTCCCTTCACTTCTTCCAAGAATTCGTCGGACAAAATAGAAATGTCCGGTTTTTTTATACCAGCCGCATCAAAGATATCAATAATTCCATCGGAAACGACTGCCTTATCCACAATCTGCCGAATCGCCGTCTCGATTTCTTCATCCGACTTTCCGCTTCCGCCTGGTTCAAATTTAACCAATCGCGCTTTAATGGCCTGGAAAAAGCCCACTTCATCCTTAATATTCATTGCTTGAAGACTGGGAACAGAAAGAGCGAATGTTTTTGACAGCAAGTCAACATTTTTCACAAATCTATTCTTGCCATCATCGAGACCCAATATGTGTTCTTGCGCTTCTAGAATTATTCGTAACTTATCAGAAGTTGAGGCATTAAAATATTTTTTGTAATTATAACCGTCAAACATTTGGGACACGATTTCATGAAGCTCTATCATTTTGGCAATCGCTTCTGATTGATCCATAGTTGGCGTGCCTTTGCCACCACTGGCCGAATAAATAGCTAAAGCATTTTTCAAGTCTGAGGCAATGCCGATATAATCAACAACAAGTCCGCCCGGTTTATCCCTAAACACTCGATTCACTCTGGCAATGGCCTGCATAAGATTATGTCCTCGCATTGACTTATCAATATACATCGTGTGAAGGCAAGGCACGTCAAAACCAGTCAGCCACATGTCGCGAACAATGACCAATTTTAATGGATCGGTAATATCCTTGAATTTTTCAGCAATTTCTTTTCGATCTTGTTTTGTGGTGTGATGTTTCTGCCATGCCTCCGGATCTGATGAAGTAGAAGTCATCACTACCTTGATTGCTCCTTTCTTTTTATCTGCATCATGCCACTCTGGTCTTAATTTCACAATTTCTTCGTAAAGCTCAACTGCAATCCTTCGACTCATAGTCACGATCAATCCTTTGCCATCAAATACTTCCTGCCTCTTTTCAAAATGTTCCACAATATCTTTCGCGACTGTTTCAATCCTGTCTCGATGACCAACGACCGCTTCCAATTGAGTCCACTTAGCTTTGGCTTTTTCTTTGGCAGTCGATTCTTCACCTTCCGTGATTGATTCCACTTCTTCATCCAACTTTTCTTTTTCTTCTGGTTTCAGATGAATTTTAGCCAATCTTGATTCATAATAAATTCTCACAGTCGAACCATCTTCTACTGCCTGAGCGATATCATAAATATCGATGTAATTTCCAAAGACAGCCGGCGTGGAAGCGTCTTCTTTTTCAATCGGTGTTCCGGTAAAACCAATAAATGACGCATTCGGCAAAGCATCCCGCAAATATTTAGCAAAGCCATAGGTAGTTTTCGTCCCGAGTTCATTCCCATCTTCATCTTTCTCATATACTGTTTTAGCAGCAAACCCATATTGACTGCGATGCGCTTCATCAGCAATAACAATTATATTTTTCCTATCGGATAACTCGTCAAAAATATCGCTGCCATCTTCAGGAAAAAATTTCTGAATAGTAGTGAAAATTATTCCTCCTCCGGCTGTTTTCAATTTCTTTTTTAGATCTCCTCGATTTTGAGCTTGCATTGGCTCTCTTGTTGTGTTAAGCATATTTTACCAATGGAGGCGATGCAAGTATAGCAAACAGAATTTTTAGGCAATAAAATGGATTTTTGAAAATTTTTACCATCTTCTGAAAGATATCGTTCGACTGAACAATAATTAAAATAATTTTTTATGTCAGTTGGGGTTATGAATGGATATGAAGCCCCATAAAAATCCGCATTCGAAGTCGGCGGAGTTTTTCCTGTTATCACTTTTCCTATTTCTCCTAAGGTTGTTTCTTTCCAATTATTCATAATAAGTTTTTACTTTAAAGCAAATTCGGCTAAACATTTTTCTTTTTGTGTCCAAGGAATCTCAATGACGTTATAATTGCGCAGAGCCGAAATAATGTCCAGCGATGCTTTTTGTTCCAAATCATTATAAACAACAAATTTTTTGCTCTTTTGTTCCCTAATCTCATTAATGTCATTAAACGCAAAAATAGCAGCCATTATTGGATCCTTTTTGGGCGTGTTAACTGTTTTAATAAGTCTTTCGGGCATTGTCTTGGAAGAAGGTATTATAAAATCAACATTGTGATCAAAACCCGTTTTTCCTGTAATTTTTACGTCCCTATTGAAATAAATGTCGTTTGCTTTAAAGTAAGTTTCCACATCCTCTTTAAATAGCGAATAAACATTCTCCTGAGATAATGTGTACATATCATTCACAGCAAGGATAGATTGTAACAGATAGTGTTTTTTTTGACCAATATTATTTAGATTAGCCTCAATATACAGATCATTTTTTCCACCTAACTTAACACCAAATCCATTCAGCACTGTTCTAAATATTTTTTCTCGTTTTGGAGTATTAAATTCAAGCCCGGACATCATTAAATCATGGATTGTGTATCCATCATCAGTAAGAATAAAATTATCACCCGATTTGATAACATATATCTGTAGATGATCATTTCTTCTATCCAGAAAAGGAGTTGTAACTTCACAAGATTTTCCATCCTGTATAGCTTTGATAGAAGTGTTATCCTTAATCCATTTAATATAGTCATCGATGATTTCTTGAAAATCCATAATTTTAAAATAAACAATTTTGAATCGGAGGACAATTATTAATATTGCAATAACTTAAAAAATTGCTCAAAACTACAGCTTTATCACAATTTTTTTCATCAACTCCAATTGTCGACACTGGAAAAGCAAATTTATCATCATATCCATCCTTATAAATATGAAGATGCGGACCATCAAAAATATTGCCATCGGGATTGGTATGTCTTCCACTTGAATCAAATCTCAGCATAGGAATTGTCTTCCGGAATCTTTTATTATAAGTAAACTTTGTTATTTGAATTGACCCTGTGTAATAATCTAATATAAATGCATCCTTCGTCGTTAAAGACAAAACATTCCTCGACCATCGTGAATCAAGAAGAATATTGTCACTTGTTTCAAAATTTTTTTCAAGCTTTAGTAAATAATCAAATTCACTTTGACTTATAGACATACTCTTATATTTTTAATCCAATTTTACCCAACTGTTTTTTTATCTCCACAATCCTCTCTTCATACTTCTCCACCGCCCCAATCTCCAATCTCCAAATACCGATTCATCGGCGAACCGCACTTTTCACATTTCCCGCGAAGCACTGCGTCATTCAAATCATTCAGCTCCGCTTGCCAATCGACAATTGTCGCGCCGCCACCGCATTTGGCGCAAAAACAATTCGGCAAAATTTTTACCTCAAAATCATCCCAACCTGCGCCTAAAATATGTTTCAATTGTTCCCTGGTAATTTTTAATGCCTTTTTCATACTATTTTCCCCTTATATAAAGCAAAGTTTCAAAGTTATCCACAGCCCGCTTGAAATATTCCTCACATATGCTAGTATTATCTCATAGAAGTAAGTCCTCCTGTGTTGAGATACCGTAAGGCGTCTCGTTAAAACAGGGGGTTTTCTTTTATGAAAAAAGGAGTTTTTCCTCTACAATCTTGTCTTTTATATCTTCGTAATATTCATAATCTCCCCTCTCATATTTCCTGAAAATCGCCCAACTCACAAAATCCACCGCTTGCAAACATTTTTCAGTATGCGACGGTTTGATTCTAATTTCAATTTTTCCGTTATTCCCTCTTTTCACCAAATTATCCTTCAAATATCTTTCGAAATTTTCCCGAATAAATTTACTGGTGTCTTTCTGGTCAATATAGAGACTTATTGGCTCATCGGTTTTGATGAGATTTTTATTATGCAGCCGATCTAATAAAATATTAGCAGTGTAGTTATATAAATAATTTTTCTGATTTTGCAAATCAACATATACCTTCTTTTTATTCAAAATTATGCACATTACTTTCAAATCTTCCAACTCGGATAATTTTTTAAGCATTCTATGTCGCGTAATAGCATTTGAATGATACGCGTGTAATTCTTTTAGTTTAAATTTTTTCTTGAGTCCTTTTCTAATGTTTTTGATGACTTTTTCAATCTTTTTATGATCGTTCGTCAGCACAATAGTAAAAAGAAACCACTTGCTGGATGTCGGCCTGAAACCCAAATCTCCGCTTTCATCTAAAAATATATAGGCCATTTTTTATAAAATAATCCTAATTTTCCCCAGCTGTTTCTTAATCTCCTCATTTAACTCTCCTTCCTTGTCCAGCTGTTCCTTCAATTCCGCTGTCAATTTCCCCATCTTCTCCTCAAAGGAGATTCCATCATCAATTTCATCCGGAATGCCGACATATCTGCCCGGGGTCAAAACAAAATTATGCTTTTGAATTTCTTCTAGTGTAGCTGATTTGCAAAAGCCTTTGATATTTTCGTACTTGCTTTCGCGACTTCTCCATTGCCGATAAGTTTCAGAAATTTTTTGCATATCTTCCTCTGTAAACATTCGATGTGTTCGATCCGCCAAATATCCCATTTCGCTGGCATCAATGAAAAGAATTTCATCTGTCCTTTTTCGGTCACCATTACCGGATCTTTTTCGTGAAATGAACCAAAGACACGCCGGGATGCCCGTGTTATAAAAAAGTTGCTTAGGAAGAGCCACGATACAATCAACTAAATCATTTTCGATTATATTTTTTCTGATTTCTCCTTCGTTAGAAGTATTGGACGAAAGAGAACCATTAGCTAAAACCAACGCCATAATACCTTTGGGTGAAAGATGATAAATCATATGCTGCATCCAGGCAAAATTGGCATTGCCCGAAGGCGGCACGCCATATTTCCAACGCGCATCACTTTTCAAAAGTTCGCCTGACCAATCGCTATCATTAAACGGCGGGTTAGCGAGAATATAATCGGCTTTAAGATCTTTGTGAACATCATTCAAAAATGATCCTTCCGTGTTCCATTTCACTTCTTGCCCATCAATGCCTCGAATGGCCAAGTTCATCCGACAAAGATTAAAAGTGGTTTTGTTCGATTCCTGGCCATAGATAGAAATATCGTCAACATTTCCTTGATGTTCTTTGACGAACTTTTCACTCATAATAAACATCCCGCCACTGCCGCATGCCGGATCATAAACCCGGCCTTTGTATGGCTCGATCATTTCCACCATTAGCTTCACGATGGATTTTGGTGTATAAAATTGTCCGCCCTTCTTTCCTTCAGCATTGGCAAATTCGCCCAAAAAATATTCATATACTCTTCCAAGAAGGTCTTTGGATTTTGAGGCTTCATCTCCGAGCGCAATATTGCCGATAAGATCAACCAGTCCCCCAAGAGCTGCTTTGTCCAAATATGGGCGCGCGTACACTTTTGGCAAAACGCCTTTCAGGGTTTCGTTATTTTTTTCAATCGCTTCCATGGCTTCGTCAATATCATTGCCGATTGACGGCAATTTCGCCCGACCGTGAAGATATGACCAGCGAGCCTGTGGCGGAACGTAAAAAACATGCTCAGCCTTATATTCATCCATATCCTCCGGATCAGCACCGTCATATTCACCCTTGCCTTCCTTTAATTTATTAAAAAGTTCTTCAAAAGAATCGGAAATATATTTCAAAAATATCAAACCCAAAACCACATGCTTATATTCGGCCGCGTCAATGTTTTTGCGCATCTTATCCGCTGCCTTAAAAAGGGTTTTTTCAAAATTTTCTTGGTTTTTTCCGTTGGTCATAAGTGTTATATCTTATAGCTATGTTATACCTCCATCATACCCCCATCTCTCCCCAAAGTAAAGAAAAACAGGCTGTTTTGCACCTGTTTTCTATGATTGCTATTTCGCGTTCCGCCAATCTCTAATTTCCAACCCGCCCTTAATTCTCCTGACCGTCACTTTTTGTTTCTCCTTCCAACCGAGTTCCCGGACAAGTTCGATGGGGAGTGTTACGCAAATTGACTGTTTTCCCGTCTTAGTTAGTTTCCTAATGTTTTGTTCTTCAATTTTTCTCATATTGCTTGTATTATCGCGTCTCCTTGCATATGTAAGGAGATATTTACTTACATCTTAATTTTATGCCAAAAAACGCCGTCTGGCAAAAGAAAAGAAGGACTAATCAGTGTTTTCCGAAATCCGCCATCTTCCCCAGCCACTTCCAACCGGACACAAATAAAAATTTAACGTCATCCGGACTTTTTATGGATTTTATTTTTCGCCAAACAAATTGCGGCGAAGCAAAAGATTTATATAAGCCGCGGACAAACTCCAACGCTTTTCCGGAGCTCAAAGGCGATTTCATAACCGCTTGCCGCTGATCATAATCCTCGTATTTTTTCGTCAGTAATAAATTATTTTCTTCACAATACTTATAAAGCGGCGTGCCCGGGTATGGAATCACAATCGTGCCCTGCAAAGTGTCAATTAGACCTTGTTTAAAGAGTTTTTTGGCTAAATTGACAGTACGCTGAGCCATTTCTTCCGTTTCCCATGGATAACCCGCCATAGCCGTAATATGGGGCTCCAGGCGCGCGTCACGGCACCGGCGCAGACCCGGCTCAATTTCGGAGACTTTTAGGTTTTTATTAATTTTATCAAGCGTTTCCTGATTGGCTGATTCCAGACCAAACAAAATCATTCGAAATCCGGCTCTTTTCATCAGTTTCCAGGTGGCCGGATTTTTTATGGCGTTAATCCGCATATTGCAGCTTATTTTTATTTTTTTATCATAACCCTCCCTGATCATTCCTTCGCAAAATTCTTTCAGCCACTTCCCGATTGGCAATGTTCCGCTGTCTTCCATAATTTCTTTCGCCCCCAATTTGATCAAGTTTCCGACTTCATCCAGCGCTTTTTCGGCGCTCATGGTTCTAAAACTATTTCCCGGAAACATAGTCGTCCAGGAGCAAAAAGAACATTTCCCCCACCAGCAATCGCGGGCGCTCATCATATACGCTCCCGGCTTGTGTTTGAAGTTGCCGTTTTTATAAGCATAACTTTTCCACCTGGTTAACTCTCGATTGATAAGCGGCAGCGTATTCAAGTCATGTTTAGACAAGTCTGATCGACCGCTGCTTGTTACTCTCCCGCTCTTATCCCGAAACCAAAACCCGCCCTCCAACGCCTCTCCTTTCAAAAGATAATTTGCCAGATTAAGTAACATAAAATCATAATCTCCTGAAGCGATAACATAATCAACCTTGGAATTGTCTAATGATTCTTCGGGCAAAGCCGTCACGTGATCGCCCATAAGAACAATTTTGGGATTCCACACTTCTTCTTTATGAACTTTACAAACTTTATCAACTTTATAACTCTCTTCTTTTAACTCATCTATTATCTTCCAATGCCTTTTTACCACTGGAGTTTTGGTTTCAATGGCGATAATATCCGGTTTTTCTCGGATGATTCTTCTTTTCCACTCTTCGTAACTTATCTCTTCGGCAATCGCGTCATCCCACAAAACGCCATACCCGCTCTCTTTCAATAGCGACGCGGCATACGCCGGGATGACCGGATAGATATAGGTTGGGCGCGATAGCCACTGAAATTGGCGGTTCTGCGAAAGGCAGGCTACGCCTTTTTTGGATTCCAACGGCGGATAAGAAATCGCGATTTTCATTTTAATTTGCTTTTAAGGTCTTTTATTATGAGCAGTCCTTCGATAAATCTCAAGCCGTAAAAAATATGCGAAAGAAAAATATAATAGAGAGCGGCCAGCGTTACCAAAAATGATTTTTCATAGCGATATATATCGTAAAAAGCATTGGCGATAGCCGTAAGGTATATCGCCCATCCCAAAAAATAAAGTTTAAGAATAAGTCCGGAAAAAAAACTTCCAAAAAAACCGAAAACGGCAAACAGAACAAACAGGCTGGGCATAAAATACCGCCAATGAAAAGATGTCTCTGGAAAACGCTTGGCAAAAAAACCGCGATGCAGCCCATAGGCGCTGATTTGCCTCAGATGTTGTTTTAGGCTCTCGCGCCGGTGGTGATAAACAATGAGCTCTGGATCATAAAGCACCCGAACATTTTTTTTTGTCAAAAGATCATGGCAAAGATAAGTGTCTTCGCCTGGCCAATAACGGCAGCTGAATCCGCCTATTTCCTCAAAAGTTTTTTTGCGAATAGACAGGTTGACCGTCGGCCAGTCGCAAACAAATTTTTTCTTTCCTACCGGACGGTAACGCTCGGGAAATCCTCCTGAAAGAGAACTAAGAAACATCGCTCCGGAGACTCTTTGCCAAAAATTGCTTTCCCCCGGAGTAAGCGCCGGCCCTCCCACTGCCATAATGTTTTGGTTTGAAAAATTTTTTTCCAGCGTTTCCAAAAAATTGGTTTCCGGATAGGCGTCGTCATCAATAAAAACCAATACTTCTCCTTGGGCGTCTCTGAGAGCCAAATTTCTTTTTTTTGCCGGATCGACCGAGCCACTGGAAATTTGGCGTGTTTTTTCCCAACTCTCGGAAGTTGTCTTGTCCGGATAAATAATAATTTCAAAATCATCCCGGTCAAAATCAAGGAGCCGGGGAATCAGCCCCCGGATATAGGCGTTTATTTCTTTGGTTGGAATAATGAAGCTATATTTGATCATTGCGATTTAAGAGTGTTTCTTCTTTTGATTAAACAGCCGATACCGGAAAGTATAGCAAAGCTCTGGGCTAGAATAGCCAAAAACAATATAGCATAGATACTCTTGGCAAAAAACAATACGCTCATTGAAAAAATAATGGCGATGGCTAAGTAAAAGTACACAATTGCGTTATCGCGAATCGACAAAAGATATTGAAAAAGCAGATTAGAAAAAGAGAATAGCGCGACCAGAAGGGCGAACCAGCCCAAATAACCGGCTGCTTCCAAATATTTATCACCGAAAAGAATTCCCAAGACTAGTTTCGGAAAAATAAAATAAACCGCGACAGAGAATATCGCGACAATCAGCGTAGCTAAAGCGGAATTTCTCAATGCCTTCGAAGATCCATTTTTTTTGTGCGCGTCCTCCGCCGACATCGCGAAAAGAACCGTAGCGATAACTCCGGTAACAAAAAAAATAATTTTGGAAACTATGGTCAGCGCTCCGTATTGTCCCGCCTGAACG
>Ga0208977_1000597_pt1 | contig 25162 bp, 32 predicted proteins | sample RifOxyA2_FD_184030 | JGI IMG/M metagenome (GOLD analysis project Ga0208977, IMG submission 184030) | Groundwater microbial communities from Rifle, Colorado - Rifle Oxygen_injection A2 (SPAdes) | ecosystem: Environmental > Aquatic > Deep subsurface > Groundwater | place: Rifle, Colorado, United...
GCTAGCCAACGCCACCCAGTAAACGTTTAAAGCGAAATATGTCAATGAAAACATTTGTAAAAATGATATAATTATAAAAATGATTACAGATGCCGACAAGACTAAAATTCAGGAAATATCTAAAAGGTACCATGCAAAACGCGTTTTGCTTTTTGGCTCAAGCCTGTTACCTGAAAAAGAAAGTCATGATATAGATATTGCCGTTGAAGGAATTCTCCCAAAAGATTTCTATCGGTTTTATGGAGATCTGTTGTTCTCACTTTCAAAACCTGTCGATGTGATAGAGCTTTCCGGTAATTCAAAATTTATTCAAATGGTGCGCCTGGAAGGTGTTGTGCTTTATGATTGATTATAAGGCACGCATAGAAGCCGAATATGAGGCTGTTGAAAAAATTATTGCGGCAATTCCCGCCAACCCTGATTTTTCTCAACTTTCCGAGCTGGAACTGGCAGGTGTTGCTGCTTTGTTGCACAATTTCTACAACGGCATAGAAAATGTGCTCAAACAAATATTGCAATCCAATAATATTGATATTCCTCAAGGTGCTACGTGGCATCAAAATCTACTAATAACTTCTCTGAAATCTAAAATTATTTCTGAAACCCTTACTAATGAATTGAAACGTTTTCTTGCCTTTAGACATTTCTTTAGCCATGCCTATGCCCTGGATTTGTATCCGGACAAAATTCAACCCCTTGCCTCAGAGGTTTCTAACATATATAAATTATTCAAAAACGAAATAAACAAACATATTTGATTAAATGGCATGAAACCATGCGCGAAGTTATCCCATCCCGGGTAATTTGAATGAATATCGCAATGCGTAATGATTATGCCATTGCTGCACGTGCTATCGGTTGTCTGGAGTTAGAGAAATAACGAGGTTAAATACTATGTTCAGGATTATGGCTGTCATTTTGATTTGTTGCGTTTCATTGCATGCCGAAGTTCCAGGTGAGATTACTTACCAGGGACATCTGAAAGAATATGGACAGGCGGTAACAGGAACGCGGACCATGTGTTTCAAGATATATGACGCCGTAAGCGGCGGCAACGAAAAGTGGTCTTCGGAAAATACCAGTGTCACGGTAAAAAACGGTATGTTCAACAAAATACTCACACCGTCAATTGACTGGCGCGGCAGGGATTACTATATAGAAACAATTGTTTCCGGCAAGATACTTTCTCCCAGGGAAAAGATAACCGCGCAGGTTTATTCCTTGCACTCGCGGACAGCGGAAGATATAGAAAAAACCGCGGGCGCCATACATTTTTCCATAGGCGCAAGCACTCCGGTTGTTATAGATGCGGCCGGCAACCTCGGCATAGGCACCACCAATCCGCAATATAAAATTGATTGTACGGGGAGTATTCATCTTGCTTCAGGCGGCATCTATTTCCCTGATGGCAGTTACATGGTAACCGCTGGCAGCGGTTCGGCCGTAAGCATATCAAATAACGCCGATGCCGCCATAACCGCAGACGCCGACAGCGATGGATCCGGACAAATAAAGCTAAGCATAGCCGGCAACGAAAAAATGATAATCTCAAGCGAAGGTAACGTGGGAATAGGAACAACTGCCCCGAATGAAAAACTAGACGTTAACGGAAGCATAAGGGTTTATCAATCCTACAGCAACGTTCCTCCGGACAACTGGACGGACATTGACGTAAATAACACCAGCATTGCGGCGCTCTATACGGTAAGCATACAAAAACTATCCGATGGTAATAATTTAAGAACATACCTGTTGCTTTTTACGGGAAGTTATTATGGCTGCGGAATATCAATAATCAGTTCTGTCGGAGCAAGTGATTCTTCAGACATTACCGCTGCATTTACAACAAGCGGTTCAGGTTCCGGCCCTTATAAATTACAAATTAAGCCATTGTATACAGCAAGGGTATTCGTATCAAAATTTGTGTGTTTCAGGTAAAGGGGAAATGCTGACATGCAGATTGTTGCCCATATCCATGTTCGATGAAAAGATCCGCCTGGGAGAGGATCAAGGTGGAGGGTGGTTCAATATTCCGACGAATTCCCCCTCATCCTGGCCTTCTCCCCGAAGGGGAGAAGGAACGTGAGCTAAAAAGCAGTCGGCATGAGGACATTAACAAGTCTGTACACTATTGGGATGACTATCATGCATAAAAGAAAATTTGAAACATTTAAGGGAAATTTGTACCGCGCTTTATCACAACGCACTGACCCACGGTTTTCGACAGTTATGCAGATACTGCATTCTTTGGGGGGTACGTTAAAAGTTGCATAAGAGGGGGGATGGCTATTTTACCATTATGAAGTAGTGAAATGGTTGTGGCAATCTAAACAGCGAGATTGCTTCGCTGCGCTCGCAATGACAGGAAAAGTAAATTATGAGAAAACCGATAAAAGTCTTCTGGATCGTCCGGTCAGGCCGGACGATGACAGGCAAAGGGGCAATTATGACACAGTCTCCAAGCCGGAGTATGACAGGAAAAATGAGTTCGGCAACAGACTCGCAACAGGCGAATTTGGTAAAATTGTTGCAAGAGAATAGAAATGTCATGGAAATAATTTTATAGAAATGTCATGGTTGTTGTGGTGTTGAAGTTAAGGTTATGACGTTGAGGCAAAGAAGTAGTCGTCGTGGTGTTGACGTATTTTTTCTTTTTGCTCCTTTTTCTTTTTGTGGATTGCTGTGAATAGCTGTGGATAGCTGTGAATAGGGTGGTTAAGGTCATAGAGATTCTCCTGTGGTGGCAAGTCGTTGCTTGCTTGAAGTAGAAGAAGGCAGGCGCCATGGATGCTGAGCTGGCGGCTTGTAAGATTTGGAAGGATGGCTAACGAGAGCGCGCAGTGCGCTTGGGCGGGCCGCGTAGAAGGGTTTGTACGGTTTGTGAGGCAGTTCTTTGAAAGCGAGGAATGAATTCTTGTGTTTGAGACGGAAAGAGCCGTCGAGTCTGAGTTGTATTATGATTTTATTTTTTGGCTTCAGCCTGACTTTTTGTTGAGGTAGGATCTGGAAGAATTTATTGTCAAAGCGCACGGTGAAGTCGTTGAATAGGGTTCGTTCGATATGAATGGAAAGAATTTCATCAAGGTTATGGCGCCGTAGAATGGGTCGGTGAGCGTTTGTGGAAGAGGCCGGCTGGACGGCGAAGCGATTGTTATGGGCTGGGATATAGACCGTTTGCAGGAAGGAATTGGCGCTGGCTATGTCGGAGATATTGGCAAGGCGGAGTTCTTTGACCAGGCGGTCTTGATGGGTGGCGAATGAACGTTCGACCCTGCCCTTGGCTTGCGGTGAGTGAGCAAAGATCATTTCGATACCCAACTGTTCCATTGCGCGCGAAAACTGGGACATGGGTTGATTGTCGCGTAATTGCTCTTCGATAGTAGCCTGGCGATTAATTTTGTATATGGAGTCTTTGTCGACGTAAAAGGCGATCGGCCTGCCATGGGTGGCGAGGTATGTTTTGGCGCTTGCGAGCAGGAAGCAGGTATTTTCCACGGCGACGAATTCTGCGTGGAGAATACGGCTTGAAGCATCGTCGATGAATAGGACGAGGACGCAGCGCGGGCCGCGGCCTTCGAACCAGTCATGGTCGGAACCGTCTAACTGAACCAATTCGCCTACGCAAGAGCGGCGTTCCCGCCATTGGCGGTGCCTGGCGCGTTCTTTGCGCGCCTGCCAGATACCGGCGCGTATCATTGCCCGGCGCAGGCTGAACGTCGAGATTGTGATGCTGTGGTGTTCTAAGAGCTTTTCATTGGCCAATGTCGGGCCAAAGTCATGGTAGTGTTTGCGCACCATCGCAATGGCATGCTCGATAGTATCGGCGGATAGCGCATGGTTGGACGGTCTGCCGTGCAGACGATGAATTACCCCGCGATTGCCTTCAGTGCGCACACGTACGCAAAGACGCCCGACCTGGCGCTCAGATATGCCCAGTTGCTCTGCTGCCTGCGGCCACGTAAGTCGTTTTTCCATAACGTTGCGGATTACTTTCAAACGGTCTATGTCCCGGTTGCTCATGGCTATTCGCTCCTCCATTAGTCCTCCTCGCGCTCGTGGCGCAAGGAGCTATTCTACCTAACCATGACATTTCTATTCAACGCAACCATGACATTTTAATAAAATTACTACACTACCGACGATAACCCTTGACAGAAACCAATAATTTATAGTACACTTTCTTGATTTTTTGGTTGCATGGCAAAGATCGCATGTCCATGCGATATTGTTTTTAGTTACCCTGGAGGATACAATGGCTACACCGCTTGAAAAATGGGTTGAACAGCAGGCACAACTGACAAAACCTGACGACATTTACTGGTGCAATGGTTCCGAAGAAGAAGCGCACCGCATAATAGAAAGGGGCATCTCGAAAGAGAAGATCAACGGCGCCCCTGTTTTTTCAAAGCTGAATCAATCGGCCTGGCCTAACGCATATTACCACCGCAGCCATCCTACCGACGTTGCGCGCACAGAACACTTGACTTACGTCTGTCACGCGGACAAGGAAACCGCAGGCCCAAACAACAACTGGATGGCGCCAGCCGAGGCCATGGAAAAGATGAGGAAACTTTCCGACGGCTGTATGCGCGGGCGCACTATGTACGTGCTGCCATACATGATGGGGCATCCCGATTCGCCCTATGCCAAGCCGTGTATACAGCTTACAGACAGCGCGTATGTTGCGGCCAGCATGCGGATAATGACGCGCCTGGGCAACGCCGTAATAGACAAAATCGGCGCGCGGGAGAATTTTGTAAAAGGGCTTCATTCCATAGGAGACCTGAACCCGGAACGGCGCCTTATCATGCACTTCCCCGACGAAAAGTTCGTATGGAGTATCGGCTCGGGGTACGGCGGCAACGCGCTGCTGGGCAAGAAATGCTTCTCGCTGCGCATAGCCTCATGGCAGGGCTACCAGGAAGGCTGGCTTGCCGAACATATGGTTGTCATGGGCATTGAGGATCCGGAAGGCAAAGTTACCTATATAGCGGCCGCGCTTCCCAGCGCCTGCGGCAAGACCAATCTTGCAATGCTGCAATCAGCGTTGCCCGGCTACAAAATCTGGCCGCTGGGCGACGACATAGCATGGATGAATGTCGGCTCCGACGGCCGGCTATATGCAATTAACCCCGAGGCCGGTTTTTTCGGAGTCGCCCCGGGAACTTCCATGAAAACGAATCCCAACATGATCCGCACACTGAAAAACGACAAGTTTTTCCCAACGCTATTCACTAACACGGCTCTCAACAAAATCACAAACGAACCGTGGTGGGAAGGCTTGGATTATCCGGAAGGCGCCGACATGGAGGATTGGCAGGGTAAAACGTGGAACCCTTCCATGAGCGCCAAGGCCGCGCATCCCAACGCACGTTTTACAACTTCAATTTACAATTGCCCTATTCTTTCGAAGGAATACGACAACCCCGGGGGCGTGCCTATCTCCGCAATAATAGTGGGCGGACGGCGCGCGCATCTTGTGCCGCTGGTTACGGAAGCGTTTAACTGGCAGCACGGCGTATTCCATGCCGCGCGCATGGGATCGGAAACTACAGCCGCGGCTGCGCACCAGATTGGCGTCGTAAGGCGCGACCCCATGGCCATGCTGCCGTTCTGCGGCTATAACATGGGCGATTATTTCAGACACTGGCTTTCGATCGGCAAAAAAATGGCCAACCCGCCGAAGATTTTTTCCGTAAACTGGTTTAGAACGGACGAAAACGGCTCATTCATATGGCCCGGGTTCGGAGACAATATACGCATACTCAAGTGGATAATTGAACGAACGAACGGAAAGGCCGGAGCGAAAAAAACAGCTATCGGCTTTGTCCCGGCAAAAGAAGACCTGGACATGACAGGTTTATCCATGGAACCTGAAAAACTCGACGGTATATTATCAGTTAATATCAAGGATTGGAAACCGGAACTGGAAGATACCAAAAAATTTCTTCAACAATTCGGTGAGCGTATGCCGGCTGAGATATGGCAGGAGTTCGCGGCGCTGGAAAAAGAAATAGGCGGGTAGTGTCTCTTTAGCAGTTTGATGTCATTGCGAGCGTAGCGAAGCAATCTTGTTGTTTGACGACTATAAAGACGAGATTGCTTCGTCACTTCGTTCCTCGCAATGACACGACAACCTCAAAACGCCAAAGAGACACTCAGGAACAACGTCGAGATTGCTTCGCTACGCTCGCAATGACATCAAGCGGGTAGCTACTTACAGTACGTCTTTCTTCCGATAAACGAACATTCGTTGCAGTTGCCGTCGCATGGTTCGCCGTGTATCAGGACTTTTGCATTTTTCATATTTTGTTCTATGTCGCGTTCTATGCGGTCGCAAATGTCGTGAAATTGACTTAAGGCCATCTGCCTGGGAGCCGTCAGGTGCAGGTCTATGTGCCTTATATGCCCGGACCGGCGCGTGCGCAATTCATGAAAATCCAGCAGTGAATCGCGGTACTTACCCACCACTTTCTTCACAGTTTCTATTTCTTCGTCGGATAAAGTTGTGTCAATAAGCGGCCCGAACGAGGAAACCATCATCCCGTATGCTTCCCTTAAAATAAACAGCGCGACAAGTATGGCAATTATGGGGTCAAGCAGGTGTATGCCGGTTATCCATAGAACCGCGAGGCCCGCCGCCACTCCCAGTGAAGTATAAACATCCGCCTTCAAATGCAGCGCATCAGCCTCCAGCGCAACGGACCCTTCGCGTCGCGCAACGCCATATAACCTGCGTGAAACGAAAAAGTTTACAACAGCCGAGACAAGCATAACTACGCAACCAACACCAATCGAAGATACCGTGGAAGGATGCATTATCTTATGCACCGCTTCCTTTATGATGAGTATTGATGCCGTAAATATAAGTATAGTTTCTATGACGCCGGATATATTTTCGATTTTTTCGTGGCCGAAAGGATGGCTCTTGTCCGGCGGACGATCGGCAAGGTTTACCGAGACGAAAGCGATGACGGCGGCGAAGAGGTCCATCAGGGAATGAACCGCTTCCGAAAGAATACTTACAGAACCCGTGGTAATACCCACCACCAGCTTCATGAGAATCAGAGCTGTATTGGAAATTATAGACAATCGGGCGGCGTTAGATTTTTTTACCATGCAATTTTATCGTCACTTTTGTGCCGGCTCCGATTTTTGTATCTATCCGTATATCGGCGTGCGCAAGTTCTGCAAGCCTCTTTACAAGATTTAACCCGATGCCAAGCCCCGGAACCTGGCCGGATGAATACTTGTCTATCTGGTAAAATGCATCCACCACCTTATCTTTTTCCTCCGCCGGGAAACCCGGGCCGTTATCAGAAACCTCGAGAACATTGTCGTCGAGCCGCAACGAAACTGCAAGCTGCCCGCCGTCATAAAATTTGAAAGAGTTATCCAGCAATTCCTCGGCAGCCATAATTATCCAGAGGCGCGACTCGCTAACCGGAACATTCTTTTCAAGCGAGTAGTTTTTCCCGTATCTTGCTTCCAGCCTTGAGATAACAGCGTCAATCATGTCCGTTGAAACTATTTCCGCAAGCCCCTTGTTGTCAAGCTCCACAAAACCAAGCAACCGGTTTACGATAGACGATATTTCATTATGCCGTTTTTCGGCCAGAGACAGCATCTCCAGGGCATGAGGGTCGGTAATCGTGCTTCTTATCAGTTCGAACGAACTGCCCATAACCATCAGCGGCGTGCGCAGCTTATGCGAAATAAAAGACATGAAATTTGTCTTGAGGCGGCCTTCCAGTTGTTGCGCCGTCACATCGCGCACGATAAACACGTATGATTCCACCTCGCCTTGAGGGTTTTTTACAGGGTAAGCGGCAACGGATAAAAATAACGGATTGTATTTACTTGTTTCGGAACGTTCAAAAAGGAAGGAGCATGTTTCGGCGGTGCATGTTATACTTTTACCGTATTTTTCTGAAAGATAGGTTACTATATTGTCGGGCAGATTTTCAATTTCAAGCAATTCCCCGGCCCTTGCGCTAACCACGACAGGGGCAAAGTTTTTGCCGGTAATAATTATGCCTTCTTCTATCACTTCCGCTATTCGCGCGACTTTCTCCTTCTCGGCCAACTGCTGCCGCAGCCAGGAAAGCCGCATTTGCGCTTCAACGCGCGCAAGCAGTTCGTCGCGGTCGAACGGTTTTGATATATAATCATCCGCTCCCGCGCGCAACCCTTTTAGCTTATACTCCTTTTCTGTCAATGCCGTTATCAAAAGAACGGGTATGGCTTTAAGGCTCTCGCTTTCCCGTATTTTAGCAAGTAATTCAAAACCGTTAATTCCCGGCATCATTACGTCGAGAATCGCCATGTTAACCTGCTGGCCGCTCAATAACTGTAACGCCTCTTCGCCGCTTGATGCCGTTAAAAGCTCGTACCCCTCGGGCGCAAGCATAGCCTGAAGCAATTTCAGATTCCGCGCCTCGTCATCTACAAGCAGGATTTTCATTCCAGCGCCGTCATAACCTTTTCAAATTCCTCAAGTTTCAGAGGCTTAAGCAAAACAGCATCGAACAGGTTAGACCTGATAAGCTCATCCTTTTCGTTCGATAATACCGACGCCGTGTAAGCGACAAGACACATCGCGGCATATTTCTCGCGTATTCTACGCGCCACTACGGAACCGCTCATGTCCGGCAGCCGGATGTCAATAAAACAACATTTCAACTCGGGCGTTAACAGGGCAAGGGCATCCCTGCCATTTGAAGCTTTCAGAACTTCAATGTTTCTTAACCGCAGAAGATCTTCCAGCAACGTTATGCTTTTTGCGTCATCGTCAACAATAAGCATTTTCACTTTTATTCTCCGGGCAGCGGAATTGTAAAATAAAATCTGCATCCCCGCGCCGCGCCTTCCGGCGGAGAGACGACATCTATTTTACCCCCCCAGAGATTAACCATTTTCTTGCAAAGATGCAGGCCGAGGCCCGTGCCGGCCTTAGAACTGTCAACCTGTGTAAACGGGCTGAATAATTTTTCACGGTACTGCTCCGGTATTCCCATGCCGGTGTCAGTTACAGAAATTTCCACCTGGCCGCCGGTATTATCCACAGACGCCGACAAAACTATTTCACCGTTATCAGGCGTAAACTTAAATGCGTTGGATAAAAGGTTAAAGATCACCTGTTTTATCTTGCGTTCATCACCTTCTATAGTATCGGGCAACAGGGGCGAGGCCTCAAGCCGGAAATGTATGGAATGCGCCGTTGCCTTTTCTTTAAGAAGAATCATGGCATGTTCAAGAATGCCTGCTATATCCACTTTTACAAGCGAAAGTTCCATGCTGCCCGCCTCTATCTTTGACAAGTCGAGAATGTCATTGATAAGGCTTAGCAGATGCTGGCCCGCCTCAAGAATATAGCCGGTGTATTCCTTCTGTTTTTCCCCAAGCGCGCCGTAATACTCCGCCTCCAGAACCTGGGCAAAACCAAGTATTGAGTTAAGCGGAGTGCGTAGCTCGTGGCTTATGTTTGCGATAAACTCGGATTTCGCACGTGAAGCCTGCCGCGCCTCTTCCGCCAACCCAAGCAGTTGATCGTTCAAAAGGTGTATCTGTTCAGTGCGGTCTTCTACCAGCTTTTCCAGGTGGCGCCTGTAGCGGTGAACCTCGCCTTCCATATAACTGTTAACGCGCTTTAAGTCATCCTGCGTTTTAATAAGTTTCCTGTTCATCTGCACGGCGACTTCATATGTGGAGAGCAGAAAATCTATGCTACGCTGCGTGGTGGAAGTAATAAAGTAGGTTTCCCCGTTGAAAGTAATCTCGAATCCCTGTGGGGGTATATTTCCGTCGCTATCACTCTTGCGCACCAATAACTGTTCTATCATCACAACGAGGTTTTCCTCGCCATATGATTTTGCCATGAAGTTATCGGCCCCGCATTCCAGGCCACGCAAAACATCCCTTGGATCAGCAAGGACAGTATATAGAACTACCGGTATTGGCTTGTAGCGGGAATCCGCTTTGAGACGACGACATAATTCGAATCCATCCATATCCTGCATGATGATATCGCTGATAACAACTGCCGGAGAAACCTGCTCCATCATGCCAAGAGCCTCTACGACTCCTGATGCGGCAGCAACCTCATAATTATGCTTTTCAAGAAGGTGGCACAATTGTTGTAATTGCATGGGACTGTCATCAACGATTAATATCTTTTTATTCTGCAATTGCTCCACGGTTACCTTTCATAGAAAAAAAATACGCTCGTAAAACCGGCACGGCATTTTAATTCTAGTACATCTACCTTGAGATTTCAAGATGTTTTAGATAATGCACACTATTATGTGCGATTATATTGGATTTGATTTACAGAGCACCAGTCGGTAGGACTTGAATAGCTGAAAGTTCTGGCTGTTACGTGAACCGCTGAAATATTTTCTGTTTATCTTTTCTATTTTCTTTTTCAATTTCCAGTTGATAAGCTTAAACAAGAGGGGATGCCGGCCGCCGACGTAATCGAACAAAAGGTTCCATACCGGCCGCCCGAAATTCTGCAACATATCATCAACCAGCGCTATATTCGGCGCGGTTTGCTTTGTAATGTCAATGTCGGTCGCCACAATCAAAGGATAACGCTTCAAAGTTTCATAGAACTCCGTCAAACGATGGCCTCCGCCAAGAGAGCTTTCGCCTTTAGCCTCTGTCTTGAAGAAATCACATATCAGGATGTGGCCGCCTTTGTTTAAAAAACGCAAAGCCTGTTCGAACACGCGCCCGATGTCTATATACTGGAAACTTTCACTGAAAATGATAAGATCGTACTTTTTGTCCGTATCAAGCTGTTCAAACTTCGTCTCGTAAATATGGCATTTATCACCCAGGATTGACCTTGCCTCGGCCGCCAATATTGCGCACGGCGAAACTGCATCCACCCTGTATTGTTTACCGGTTAACTTTCGCGCAAGCGCTCCCGCACCGCAACCCACATCGAGGATCGTCTTTACGCCCAGGGGTATATGTGATATTATAAAGTCCGAATACTGCTCCTGCGCACGTGGGAGATTTGTAATGCTGACCGGCACATCGTCCGTCCAGTAACCGTAATGCAGGTGATGGCTGTTAAAAAAATACTTTCCGAAAATAAGCCCGAACGCAAGTCCCACTTCTTTTGAATCTACAGGTTTTCTGCACACTCTTGTATTGTCGCCCATTGTAATAACCGCTCCTAGTGTGGTGCTTTAGTAGTGCTGATTTTAAAAAATTGGACTGCAGTCTCCCATCTGTTGCTTGATTCTCTGACCCTGATAATTTTACCTTTTACGAAAAACGGGATTGTATTATGTGGAATATCCAGTTCCCCGGATGTTTCCATCCCCACGGTTACGGGGTTGGAAAAGAATGCCCGCATACCCAAAGCGCTTACATCAAGCACTTCAACCTTATCTTTTACTCCATTACAAAAAAAATCGCTCGAAAAATTTTCCACAGGATGCCAACGATTTGCCTTTCTGTTGTCTTTCATATTCCCCCCTATTGTCGCACCCGCGCTTTGCGCGGGCTAGCTTTCGCTTCGCTCAAGCGGCTTCGGCGCGAAAGGTAAACCGCGCGCCGAAGTGCTCCCCAAGGGGAAACATCCTGTTTCCCCTATGGCGTCCCGCCATACGGGCGGGACTGTTACCCCTTTCCGATTTGTTCGCGCTTTGCGCGGGCTAGCTTTCGCTTCGCTCAAGCGGCTTCGGCGCGAAAGGTAAACCGCGCGCCGAAGTGCTCCCCTTTCCGAATTGGCGTCTCTTTAGCGTTTTGAAGTTATCGTCGTCATTGCGAGCCCAAAGGGCGCGGCAATCTCGTTTTTTATCAGAAGCAACGTCGAGATTGCTTCGCTGCGCTCGCAATGACACCAACACCCGAATTGTTTAAAATCTTTTGTCGCTGATTTAATAACTGATGTTACGCAATCCCTGTTTTTGTAGGGATCGTTCCCCAAACGATCCGGCCTCTAAAATCGTCGGCTGACTGCAACGTCCGGCGCGATGCGGGGATCGCGCCCTACAAACAGCACTGAGCGTAACATCAGTTAATAACATTCTAGCTCATTAACGCAAGGGGTGTCAACAAATGCTTATAAGTGTGATCTCGAATGTGAGGTTCTGACCTGCGAGGGGATGGTTGAGATCTACCATCACATCCTGTTCGTTGACCGCCACTATTACGCCGGGGATGGATTTACCGTTGGGCAGATATAAGTTAAGCGCCATTCCCTGCGCGGGCAGGCGGCCGTCGGACGGGAGAAGATTACGGGGAAAACTTCTTATAAGCGACTCGTCCCTGTTACCATAGGCGCGATCTGCGGGGACGGATACGGTTTTTTTCTCACCCTCGCTCATGCCATCCACCGCGCCCTCAAAATCAGCGATAAGCTTTCCATCGCCCATCACAAATTCAAGCGGGTTTCCGTCTTCCGAACTGTCAAAAACAGTCCCGTCGGACAATGTGCCGACGTACGCGACTTTAACCTTACTTCCCTTAGTACAGCGGTTCATAAGTCCTCTCCTATCTTATGTAGCTTACGGCGGTGAATGTAAAATACGGGTGCGGGGCGCGCAACTCCAGCGGCTGATTAAGCGACATTGAAAACGTTACGCTTACCGCCTTGAAAATTGTCAGCACGCATCCAAAACCGGCGCCGGCGCTTGCCTTTATACCTGAGATACTGTTGAAAATATCTTTATCGCCGATTTTCCCGACTTCAAAATTCATCTCCCAGGAAATTATATCCAGGGAAACGTTCAATGCCTCTTTTTTCAGCACGAACGGTTTGCGGTATTTAAGCTGCCCGTATGCCATGCTTTCACCGCGGAACTCTTTGTAGGCGTAGCCGCGCAACATATCATAGCCACCCATCGCGTAGATCTCGGTCAAGGGTTTTCTCAGGGTAGCCAGCGGATAACCAACCTTTAGCCTCGTCTCTATGTAATGATCGTCGAACGGGCGTGAAATGTCCAGCAGTTCGGCGTCAGCCTGCGTATAGTCGTAATTACCTCCGAACTGATCGAATGATTTGCTAACCTCGACGGAAATCATGTCACCGATGGCGAACTCATTTTCGCCCTGGAAATTCGAATAGTGAACACCCACGGACTGCGTTATGTTCTTACCGTTGTCAAGCACAAGCATATTATCAATCGAAGCGGTATATGTGTTCTGGAAACGCGTAGCTGTTCGCAACTCGGTGTTTGAACAAACCTTATAGCCGAAATGCGGCATAATGTAACGGTTGCGCTGCAAACTGTTATTATTTGCAAATATTTCCTCGAAATCAACCTTGTCGAAAAATGCCAGGCCGAACGACAATGCGGAAAAACGGTAAGTCATATCCAGTTCCGATGAGCTGAAATTGTCTATAAAGTCGTAACGCGAACGATAATCCACGGTGGTATCATATAAACTATGCCTGAGCGATACGTCAACGACCCCGTTGGGAAGCGCCAGTTGCAGTTTGGGAGAAAGTGAAAGCGTCGTTTCCTTAATCTTTACTTCAGTTTTCGTTTCGGCCGCCAGCGGCATGGCCGCCGCTATTAAAATCATGCAGTAAAACAACCGCTTTCTCATTTATTTCCACGCTTACTGCGCATTATCCGCAGCACTACGTAATATGACACAGCCGCCACAACGCTAGACACGATAATATTTCCGGCCGCATAGATCAATGCCATGCCGCCCCAATGATTTAACCCGTTGTGATTTCTAAAGGCAGCCATCGCCGTCCCGACATCGCCGAAAAATATCAGCCCGCCGACCGCGGCGCTAAGCAGCCAGAACAACGGCGTGGTTACCGGGTTCATTATTATGGTTGATCCGGCGAATCCGGCTACATAATTAAGCCGGAATAACGCGCAAAGAGCCACGGTTATAATGCCTCCAAGCCAGAACGTCGGAAACACGCCGATAAATGCGCCGATGGCAAACCCGGCCGCAATTTTTTCCGGCGTATCATTCAGATGCGCCACCTTTGCGAACATCTGTTTCAAACGCTGTACAAGAAATGTGTCAAAAATACGTTTCATGAGGGAATTGTATAAATGGTAACGTGATGAGGATCAACCTGGAGGAAACCGCCCCTTATAGAAAACTCTTCCTTCTTTCCCCCGCTGTCCGTAACTTGCAGTTTGCCCGGTTTTAAGTGCGCGATAAGCGGGCAATGCCCGGGTAAAACGCCAAGCGCGCCGTCTTCAGACGGGCATATTATTGAGCGCACCTGCCCGCTGAAAAAGACTTTATCCGGTGAAATGATTTCAAGCAAAACGGTATTGTTCATGCCGGCTGTTTCGAACGTTCTACAACCTCATCAATTGTTCCTGCCATAAAGAAAGCCTGTTCAGGTATATCGTCATGTTTACCTTCGATGATTTCCACAAATCCGCGTATCGTGTCTTTGAGTTCCACGAACCTGCCTTCGCGCCCGGTAAACTCGCGCGCCACAAAAAATGGCTGCGAAAGAAAACGTTGCACTTTGCGCGCGCGCGCAACGACAAGTTTATCCTCGTCCGAAAGCTCGTCAATTCCGAGGATTGCTATAATATCCTGCAAGTCCTTGTACCGCTGCAAAATCTGCTGCACGCTGCGCGCCGCCTGGTAATGCTCGTTGCCGACTACATGAGGATCCAGTATCCGGCTCGTGGAATCCAGGGGATCAACGGCGGGGTAAATACCAAGCTCCACTATCTGGCGCGACAATACCACCGAAGCATCAAGATGAGTAAACGTGGTTGCAACACCGGGGTCGGTGAGGTCGTCGGCAGGCACGTATACGGCCTGGACGCTGGTGATTGAACCCTTCCTGGTGGATGTTATGCGTTCCTGCAACTCGCCCATCTCGGTGCCAAGCGTAGGCTGGTAGCCCACGGCCGACGGAAGGCGGCCAAGCAGCGCCGAAACCTCCGCGCCCGCAAGCACGAACCTGAACACATTATCTACGAAAAGCAGCACATCCTGTTTTTCCTGATCGCGGAAATATTCGGCCTGGGTCAGCCCCGTCAATGCGACGCGAAGGCGCGCGCCGGGCGGCTCGTTCATCTGGCCATACACAAGCACGGATTTGTCCAGCACGCCGGACTGTTTCATTTCAAGCCAGAGATCGTTTCCCTCGCGGGTGCGCTCGCCTACGCCCGTGAATACCGACACGCCGCCGTGTTTGGTAGCCACGTTGTGAATGAGTTCCATTATGACGACGGTTTTGCCCACACCGGCTCCGCCGAACAAGCCTACCTTGCCGCCTTTCATGAAAGGTGTAAGCAGGTCTATAACCTTAATCCCTGTCGTAAAAACCTCGGGTTCGGCCTGCTGATCGGAAAATTCCGGCGGAAGACGGTGAATGGGCAGCATTTCGTCTGTTTTAACCTCGCCCATGTGGTCAATCGGCTCGCCAAGCACATTTATCATCCTCCCGAGGCATTTCCTGCCGACGGGAACAGTTATCGGTTTTCCGGTATTTGCAACCTGCATACCGCGGCTGAAGCCCTCGGTTGGCCCCATGGAGATGGTGCGTACGGTATTGTCGCCCAGGTCCGCGACGACCTCAAGTATGATTTTTTCCTCGGTTTCTTTACCCGCGCGCATAAACTTGCCACGCGCTTCAAGCGCCGTATGTATATCCGGTATGCCGGATTCAAACTCGCAATCAACAACCGGCCCGACGATATGCACTATTTTCCCATTGTTCATGCTAACCTCTCCTGTTAAAACGGCTCCCCCTCACCTTAATCCTCTCCCCGATGGGGAGAGGAAAGAAAACTTACAGCCTTTGTATCCTCTCCCCGTCATGGAGAGGAAAGAAAATCTACAGCCTTTGCATCCTCTCCCCGTCATGGAGAGGAAAGAAAATCTACAGCCTTTGCATCCTCTCCCCGTCATGGAGAGGAAAGAAAATCTACAGCCTTTGTATCCTCTCCCCGTCGGGGAGAGGGTGGGGTGAGGGGGCATCAATGACGCCCCTACATTCCGCTGGCGATCAGTTCGGATAATTCCTGCGTGATTCTTTCCTGACGCAATTTGTTTGCCTGCAATGAGAGGGCATCAATGACACCCTGCGCGTTTTTCGTCGCCGCTTCCATCGAGGCCACGCGCGCGGCCTGCTCCGCCGCGAGTGAACCCAGCAGCATATGGTATATGTTGGATTTTACATAATACGGCAGCAGGTAATCCAAAAGTTTTTCCGGCCCCGGCTCATAGATAAAATCCGCGCCATCCCGCTTCTCTCCGGCAATATCGTCTATCGTTACGGGAAGGATTCGCTCGACGGCCACAGGCTGTTGAATGGCCGAACGAAATTGTGCGTGGATAACGAAAACTTCCGCAACACACTGGCACAAGAAAAGCCCCATTATATCCTCGCCCAGTTCGTCGGCGCCTGAAAACTGGAGAGAACCGAGAATGTTATTGTACTCCTTAAACAACTCTCTTTTCTCGCGCACAAGCGCGTTCCGCCCCTTTTTTCCGATGGCGGCGATAAGAATTTCCTTGTCCCGGTTTGCGTGCAGGAATTCCCTTGTCTTGCGCATAATAGCCGAGTTGTAGCCGCCGCACAAGCCGCGGTCCGCCGTGATGACGACAACGGCAATGCGGTTGCCCTTCTTTTTGCTCAACAACGGATGCGCGGAAAAAAGCTGTTCCGCATCCGCCGTCCCGGAGACAGACGCCATCAGCGTGCCGAGCAGCCCGCATATCTTTTGAGCAAACGGCTGAGAGGCCGCCGCCTTTTCCCGCGCGCGCCTGAGCTTCATGGAGGACACCATTTTCATGGCGCGGGTAATCTGCTGGATAGAGCGTACGGTGCGTATTTTACGCCGTAAGGCGCGCAGTGAAATCACGTTTAAATTCCTGTATCGCTTCCGACAGGCGCCAGGCCGTTTCCTCGGAAAGCGCGCTTGATTTTTTTATGTCCGCGCCGATCTCCGGGTAGCGCCGCGCCATGAACGCAAGCAATTCTTTCTCGAACGAATGCACCGCGGTAAGCGGCAGATCGTCTATAAATCCGCCCGTGCCGGCATATATGGCCATAACTTCGTCTTCCACGCTCATCGCGCTGTGCTGCCCCTGCTTTAACAATTCAACCATGTGCTCGCCGCGGACAAGCTGCGCGCGCGTTGATTTATCGAGATCGCTTGCAAACTGCGCAAACGATGCCAGCTCCCGGAATTGGGCAAGGTCAAGCCTCAAGCGCCCCGCAACTTTTCGCATGGCCTTTATCTGCGCCGAACCGCCGACGCGCGACACCGAAAGCCCGATGTTTACGGCGGGACGAATACCCGAATAAAATAGGCTCGACTCAAGATATATCTGCCCGTCGGTTATCGAAATCACGTTTGTAGGAATGTATGCGGAAATATCATTTGCCTGCGTCTCAACTATAGGAAGCGCGGTCAGCGACCCTCCGCCGTTCTTATCGCTTAATTTGCAGGCGCGCTCAAGCAGGCGGGAATGCAGGTAGAAAACATCGCCCGGGTATGCCTCGCGCCCCGGCGGCCTGCGCAACAGGAGCGACAACTGGCGGTAAGCCTGGGCATGTTTGCTTAAATCGTCGTAAACGCACAAGACGTCCTTGCCCTGCCACAGGAAATATTCGCCCATGCTGCAACCGGCATAAGGAGCGATATATTGAAGCGGGGCAGGGTCAGAGGCCGTTGCATTGACGACTATCGTATATTCCATTGCGCCGTTGTCTTCCAGCGTCTTTACGATACGCGCCACCACAGACTGTTTCTGCCCGATGGCAACGTAAATGCATATCGGCCTGTCGGTTTCATTTTTCTGGTTTATTATAGTGTCTATGGCAAGCACCGTTTTGCCGGTCTGCCGGTCGCCTATTATAAGTTCGCGCTGCCCGCGGCCTATCGGTATCATCGCATCCACGGATTTCCAGCCGGTTTGCAACGGTTCGCGCACCGGCTGACGTTCCACCACGTGCGGGGCGATAACTTCCACGGGACGCGTATGCCTGGAGTTAACAGGCCCCTTTTCGTCCAGCGGCTGTCCCAGCGGATTTACCACGCGCCCCAGAAGCTCTTCACCTACGGGAACTTCCATTACGCTGCCCGTGCGCCTGACCTCATCACCCTCTTTAACAAGAGTATCGGAGCCGAAAAGCACACAGCTTACCGTATCGTGTTCCAGGTTCATCACCATGCCGAAGAGGTTGCCGGGAAACTGCAGCAATTCCCCCATCATGGCATTCTCAAGCCCCTGCAAAAGCGCGACGCCGTCGCCGACTTTTAACACATAACCAATCTCGTCTAACGTTACTTTCGATTCGTACTGTTTCAACTGCTGGCGCACAAGCGCGATGATTTCTTCCCGTTGAATAGCCATACGTTATTTACTCCCGCTAAATTTTATATTAACACTAGCGACCTCTTGAGCGCCTCGTATTGCCCTTTAATGCTGCCGTCTATGATTTTATCGCGGTAGCGTATAACAATACCGGCCATGATGCCGGGATCAACCTTAAAATCGGGAATGACTCCGGCGCCGAGCATTTTTGCAAGTGTTGCGGCAAGCTGCCGGCGTTTATCATTGCTCAACTCCACCGCCGATGTTATAGTTACAGGCTCCTGCCCCAGTGATTGATCCAGCATCACTTTATAGGCGGCGGCAATATCACCGGCAAGATGCACAACCTTTCGCCTGACGGCAAGCAGCAGAAAATTTTTTACCAGCGGCATTGAAGCAAACGCCCTCTCGATGAGCGCATTCTTCTCTTTCGACGGGATCGAGGGATTGCGGAAAAACACCATAAGCCGCTTTTCGGCAGACATTAAACTGGCCGCCGCCGTCAGTTGTTCCAACGTAGCCGCCTGCGCTTTTTTCTCAATCGCGACCGAAAACAACGCAGCGGCGTAAGCGTAAGCAATTCGTTTCATAAAGTTGCAGTCCTACTGCTTATCGAGAGAATCCATCGCCTCTTTAAATGCCTGTTCCTGCACCGCGGGGTCAATGGATTTCCTTACCATTTTCTCAGATATTTCTACGGCAAGCATGGAAACATCGCGGCGTAGTTCGCCCACAAGACGGATTTTTTCCTGTTCCAGTTCGCGCCTGGCATCACCGACTATCTTTTCCGCTTCCGCGCGGCCATGGACAAGGATGGCCTGACGTTCGCGCTGTGCATCTTCCGAGGCAAGCGCCACCAGTTTATGAGCCTCAACCCGCGCGTCCGCAAGGTGTTTTTCGTATGTCTTCTTTAATTCTTCGGCGGACTGACGTTGCGCCTGCGCGGCCTCGATATCGTTTTTTATCTTCTCCTGCCGGCGGCTCATCATCTCCGTCAGAGGCTTCCACGATATCTTCCAGATAATGAACAGCGCTATCAGAAACGTAACAACCTGCGCCGCAAGTATACTTAAGTTTATGTCTATCATGCTTTAAGCCTTATTGCAGATACTTTATAAACGGGTTTGCGAACAATAAAATGATGTGGATGAACAGCGCAAACAATACCAGCGATTCGATGAACGCAAGGCCAAGCAACATGCTTATCTGGATCTTGTCGCTTGCTTCCGGCTGGCGTGCTATGCCTTCAAGGCCGCCGCGCACCGCCATTCCCTGCCCCAACGCCGCCAAAGCCGTGGTAAATGAAAAACCCACAGCTATAAACACTGTTGTCCATACAAAATATGACAACGACGCCGGCTTTGCAGCCGCATCAGCAGCCGCGGGCGCCTGCGCCCATGCAACCGCACTTGCCAGCAACGGCAACACCACACTTAACAAGCAACGCATCTTGTTCTTCACCTAACGCCTCCTTTAATGGCTTTCCGTTACAGCGCCTGCTACGTATACTATGGCCAGCGCCGCGAAAATAAACGCCTGCACGAAACTTACCAGCACGCCAAGCAAAATAATGAGCGGCCGCAAAAATAATATCGTCAGCGATAATCCTTTATCAATAAGCGTGGGACCAAGAAAAAAACCTACCAGAAGGCTTGCCAGTATGCCAAGCAGAACTTCCTTTGCGAATATGTTTATGAATAAACGTAAAGAAAGCGAAATGACGCGTGCGGTATGGCTGACAAGTTCAATTACAAGCATAAGCATATTTATCGGAAACAGATACCACGGAAGGCGCGGGCCGAGAAACTGCAAAAGATATTTAAGCCCATGCTCGCGGAACCCCTGTGCATGGTAATACACAAATGTTATAAGCGCAAGGCCGAGTGTAACGCTTACATTTGCGGTGGGAGATATGAAGCCCGGGACAAGCCCGAGAAAATTGCCTGTGAGAACGAAAAGGAATATGCCGATGAAAAGCGGGTAATACTTATGAGCTTCCTTTCCGATGGCGGTATCGGCGAACGTGAAGATAAAGTCGAATATCAACTCGAAAAACACGTTTATGCCGCGTGGAACGGGCGCAAGGCGCGCGCGCACAAAAAGCGATAGCGAAAAAAGTATCGCCCATGTAATGAAAATCATCAACACCGCGGGCGGAACGCCGGGAACGTGAAATTCTACCGATTCGGGGACGATTGACACTGTCGCACCTTTTGCAGCTTTAGTATTTCAGTAATAAAAATAAACGATGACAGAACGAGTCCGGAAATAAATCCCTTCCAGTCTATCGAAAGAAATTTTACACACACGAACAACAGCGCCGCTATGAGAAGAATCTTCAATACAAAATGCAGCATATACGACGCCATCAGCCTGGAAACCGGCGCCGCGGCGGAGAACATGCGTTTAACCGCATTTTGCAGCAGCATGAAATTGGCGGTCGCCACGGCCATGCCCAGGACCGTTCCGGCAATAAACTCCGCGCGTTTCATAAGCACCGCGGCCACGACGAAAACAACAAGAACCATGGCATTTCTTCTGAGGATACTGTATATATCAACCATTTTTATTCTGCCGCCGTATTTCTTTAATTAACGACCAGAAGCCGGCTAGTACGCCGATGAAAAAGCCTGCGAGTGTCAGGTAAGGCGACGTATGCAGCCATCCGTCAAGATAGTAACCGGCCGCAAAACCAATCGCCGCCGCCACGGCAAGCGTAGTGCCAAGCGAAGCCGCAACAGCCCACGATTTTCTGTCCTTCATTTTATATTCAGTATTTGCCGGATGTTGTTAATAAGTTGTTCCAGTCCCCGGCTGACAGGGAGCGATAGTTCTAATGAAAATTCTATATTTTCGGGTTGAATAAGCAGGAAGTGAACGGGGCAGCCGGCGCGTTGTTCTATGAGGCGCGCAAGATCTTTAAGCGGCATACGGTGGGATAAAGGAGCCTCATCTGCCAGCTCATCCGCCGAAAAAAAACGAAAGGTTCCAGGCGCAGCGCCGAAATCCGCCGAATCGGCAACAATCACCGACGCAGGGGACAGCTGAACTACTTTCCCGGCAAAATTCTCCGGCAGCGTTGAACCCCAAATACAATGAACGTCAGCGGGAACAAATTCTTTTAAGCGGTTTATCAGATGATAAGTCCAGCCGTCGTCCCCCCGCAGTTCAGAGCCTGCGCCGAGTATTACTACAGGGCGACGGCCAAATATTTCATGCAGATTGGCTGTAACCATGCAACACTTTATTTAGCTGCCTGCGCATCTTCTTTTTTAGTATCGACAAGCGTGCTGCGATCAAAGCAAGCCAGCTCAAACTCGTGACTCATGGTAATGCTTTTCTTTACACAGGAATCCGAGCATTGGCCGCAGTAAATGCACCTGTCAAGATAGAACGTGCAGGAAAACTTTTTTTCTCCCACTTTCTCTATCTTTACAGCTTTAGCCGGGCAATCGCGCACACACATCATGCAACCGATGCACGTAGCCGGGTTGAAAACCGGCCTGCCGCGGAAGTTTTCCGGTATCTCAAGGCGTTCCGCGGGATATAACACGGTAGCCGGCTTGCGGCGCAGATTCTTAACGAGTTCGCGCCATATCGCTCCAGGGCGTCTCATAACAATCCTCCCTTGTGCAATATAACGACAAACAGCATGGCCAAAATGGACACAGGGGCAAGCGTCGTCCAGCCAAAACTGACCATGTGGTCTATACGGATCCTGCCTACTGCCGTCTTGATATATGCAAGTATAAATAAAATAAAGAACGTTTTAACGAAGAACATGACGAGCCCGGGTATGCCTAAAAACGGCATTGCCCCGCCAAGGAAAATCGCGGCAAGAAGCGAGACGCCGACCACCATTTCCATATCCAATGTCAAACGGAAAATTCCGAACAGCCTCCCTGAATACTCGGTAAACGGGCCTGCGACTATTTCGGTTTCGGCGTCGGGTATATCAAATGGTTTGCGTTCCAGTTTCCCCTGCAAAGAAATAACAGCTACTACAAAAGCCACTCCTACCGGAATAATATAGACAGGATGGGCGGCAAGAAACGATGGCAGGTTTTTTGATATTTCACTGATATTCCAGGTTTCAAGCAACATGGCCGGCGTCAGCAATGCAATGAAGAACGGAACCTCGTAGGCAAATAACTGGCTGAGGCAGCGTATGCCTCCGATAACGCTGTAGACATTGCAGGAAACCCAACCGGAAAGTGAAAGCACCAGCGTCGGAATCGTTAAGAGGTATGCAACTACAACGAGATCCCCTGGGAATGATGTAACCGGGGTCGAAGAATATACAGGCAGGAAAAGAAACGATGTTGTTACACCTGCAAATGCAAAGTACGGCAATACTCTAAAAAGAAACGCATCTACACTTGCAGGTATTATCGTTTCCTTTGAAAACAGTTTGACTATATCGGCCAGCGGCTGAACAAGCGGAGGACCGACGCGATTCTGCATTCGCGCATACAGCTTGCGATCCAGCCACTGAGCAAACAACGAATACGCAAGCAGGAATAAAAACCCGGGAAAAATAACTATCTTTGCCAATTCTATTAACATTTTTGGATTATCTCCTCTACTTCAAAGGTTTCTTATATATGGCGCGTTTACGCAGGGTCGCCCAATCTATAACTTCCGTTTTATGTGAACCGTCCTGCTTTAAGATAACGGCTGTGCGGTCGGTGCAGGATATGCACGGGTCAATCGCCGCGACTATAATCGGAATATCGGCAATCTGCTGATTTATCAGACAATGGCGGATTGAAACCAGGTTCGCCATGGTGGGGGCGCGCACTTTAACCCGGTCCGGTTTTTCAGAACCGTTGGCGCGGACGTAATGGATGCATTCGCCGCGCGGCGCTTCGTAACGGGTAACAGCCTCTCCCACCTGCACTTTGCGGGGCAGCTTTACGACGATAGGCCCCTCGGGGAGATGCTCAAGACAATAGCGGACTATTTTTATGGCCTCTAATGTTTCGCCTACGCGCACAAGCGTGCGCCCGAGAACGTCTCCCCTGTCGGATGTAATTACCTGAAAAGGTATTTCGCCGTAAGCGGCATAGGGAGCATCGCGCCGGATGTCCAGGTCAACGCCGGAACCGCGCGCCGTAGGCCCAACCGCGCCATGGCTTATCGCAATGTCCTTAGGCAGTATTCCCACACCGTCAACACGGCGTATAAAGGTGGTTTCATTCTGCGCAACGTTGGCGAAATAAAGAGTCTGCTCTTCAAGTGTCTTAAGTCCGGCCAAACACTGGGAGATCTCTTCTTTCGACATATCCTTGCGCACACCGCCTATGGTGTTCATTCCATAATTGACACGGTTGCCGGTAATTATTTCAAGCAGGTCCTGCACGATTTCACGATCGCGCCATGAAAGCATGAACAGGGTATCGAAACCTATCTCATGTCCGGCTACGCCCAGCCACAACAAATGGCTGTGAATGCGCTCAAGCTCGGCCACAACAACCCTCAAGTACTTGGCGCGGGAAGGAATCTCGGCCTTCATTATTTCTTCAACCGCCTGCACAAAATTAGTTGCGTGCGTATGCGAGCAGATTCCGCATATACGCTCGATCATGTAAAGATCCTGGGTATATGTCCTGGCCTCGCATGCTTTTTCTATGCCGCGGTGATTATATCCAAGACGTATATCCGCATCCACTATGCGTTCACCGTCTATAGTGAACTTGAAATGCATAGGCTCCTTTAAGAGCGGGTGTTGCGGGCCGATCGGAAGTATGACATTTTCGTTCATTTGTACTGCTCCTCCTTGGGAGTCTGGAAATCCTTGCGCAACGGATATACTCCCTGCGGCCATTGTTCCGGCAGTATGAGGCGGCGCCCGTCAATTATCTCGCCGAAAGAAACGCCGAGAATATCCTGTATTTCCCTCTCGTAGAGTATAGCGGCGGGCAAAACCGGCGTTATGGAGGGAAGCCGCGGCTCGGCCAACGGCACGACAGTGCGCACGTTGATCACCCCCTCCGTTATCATGAAATGGTAGACTATAAAAATGTTTTCAGCTTCCTGGTAAGCGCTTATCGTGGAAAGCAGCTTATATTTCCCCGAATCAATAAGCTCGGAAACCCATTTTCGTATATCCTTCGAAGGCACTTCAATCCATTTAGCCATATTGTTCTCCCTGGCGCTATACTACCATGCCAAATTTATTTATTTCGTTTGCAAGTGTGCTATACCTGTCCTTAAGATCCTGCGGTGAGAATGGTATTGGTTCTATGTGCGAATCAATTTTTATAGCCAGCTTACGTAGTAACATCATTTCCTTAATTTTATCTTTACCGAATTGTGAAGATATTACTGCAAGATCAATATCGCTGTCAGACATTGCAGTACCCTTTGCATATGAGCCAAAAATAATTAACTTGGATATTTTAATTCCCTTCTCCTTAAGAAGCTGCTTGTACCTAAGGATCAAACAAATCTCATTTTTGTCTATACGTGTTTGTTTAGCCATTTAAGTAATTCTCTTGTTATACTCACATATTTTAAGGCAAACTGCCTGTCAGCTTTCAGATAAAAACTAAGCTTATAATCATCATATCTTGCCTGTATGTTAAATGTGCTTATCTCTGCAAGATCATTTTTTATTCCTTCAGATAACGGAATGCCTGTTTTTTCTCCCAAACGCACCAAATCATGAATTAGAGGAGGCGCTGCTTTTCTGGATTTCACAAAAACTGCCTTCAGCAGTTTTTCAATACTTAGGTGACAAAAAAACAAAGAATGCTGATACTTTCTATTCTTAAAAAGGATTTCCGCTGTTTCAAAATCTTGTTTGGAAGATTCTAGCCAATATTTGACTATGTCTCTTTCATCACTCATATTAATTTATTGTTCATCCCCGCAT
>Ga0208977_1000599_pt1 | contig 25074 bp, 25 predicted proteins | sample RifOxyA2_FD_184030 | JGI IMG/M metagenome (GOLD analysis project Ga0208977, IMG submission 184030) | Groundwater microbial communities from Rifle, Colorado - Rifle Oxygen_injection A2 (SPAdes) | ecosystem: Environmental > Aquatic > Deep subsurface > Groundwater | place: Rifle, Colorado, United...
AACGCCAAGACCACAGCTAGGGCATTCTTTCTTGGGTTCACCGCGGTCCATTTTTTTGCCCATCGCTCAGATAATTCGATGGACATTATATAAGCACTTCTACAGGACAATGCAATCATGCGCCAGTGCCCCGAATAGGCATAGTCAAATACCTTATCTGGCGATTACTGGACGGAAATGAAGACCTTAGTGCTATGCGTCGACCGTGACGACGACCTCGGTGTCAAGGCAGGCGTCAACGGCCCCGTTATAGGTAGGAAGGAGAACCTTGACGCAGCACTGGCGCTTGGCCTTGCGGACCCCGAGGAGGTCGATACCAACGCCATCCTGTCAGGCCTGCAGTTGTACGACGACCTGACGAAGCGGGGCATCGACGCTGAGATAGCCACAATATCCGGGGATTCGCACGTCGGCTTCCAATCCGACCTCATACTGACCACGCAGCTCGAGAACGTCCTGGAGGTGGTCAAGCCGGATCGCGCCATCCTCGTCAGCGATGGCGCCGAGGATGAGTCCATCTATCCGGTCATATCGTCCCGGATCAAGATCGATTCTGTGAGGAGGGTGTACGTCAAGCAGAGCAAGAGCATCGAGGGCACGTACTACATGATTGTCAAGACCCTCCAGGACGAGAAGATGAGGCGCCGGTGGATAGTCCCGTTCTCACTCGTGTTCATCATCTGGGGCTTCCTGTCGTTCGTCACCAAGGTCATACAGTTCCGGGACGGCAACTATGAGGATATAGGGCTCCTGTCCCAGATGGCCTTCGGCGTCATCGGCGTCGTCCTTGGGTTCTACCTGATAGGTTGGGCGTATAGGTGGGCAGAGCAGTTCAGCGAGAGGATGACGCGCATGAGCAGGTCCATCAGACAGGGGAGCCTTGCCATACCCTTCGCGATCATAGGCATCGTCCTCGCGGTCGTGGGTGTCCTGATAGGCTACGACATGGCTGTGTCGTACAGGGAGGCGCTGCTGGAGCACGAGAGGAGCCTGGCCATATCCATCCTGATATTCGTGTCAGGCTCCGTCTGGTTCGTCGTCTTCGGCGTGTTCTCATACGAGACGGGCAAGTCTGTCACGTCCTTCCTTCAGACGGGCAAGATACGCTGGTCCTTCATCGTGATGATGGTCTCGGTCCTGGCGACAGGCTTCATCGTCCAGGGATCCGCGGACGCGCTCTCCTACTTCGTCGGCTATGGGGAGTACGACCTCCTTATCATCATGGCTGAGATGATCACAGGCATCCTAATCGCCGTCTTCAGCTCCGTCCTGAACGCCTCTTTGAGGTCAGAGTCGGGTCGGAAGGGTGCGTCCGCAGGGGCGTGAGCCCGTGAGGTTGGATGCATGGCTGCCGATGTATCATGAGATATGTCGTGAGTTCGCATACGACGAGGCCGCCGATGCACGCAGCGCGGAAATCCTGTCATCGATCCTATCGTCCCGCAGGGTGCCGGCCGTCCAGGAGCTCATGTCGGAGTGCCCCGCGAAGGTGACCATTTGCGGGGACGGCCCGTCCCTTCCCGAGGCCATATCGTCCGATCCTCCCAGAGGGTACGTGGTCGCGGCCGATGGAGCCACGACCACTCTGGCAGCGTCGGGTCTGAGGCCAGACGCGATCGTCACAGACTTGGACGGTGATGTCGAGCACCAGGTGACGGCCAATTCCATGGGCACACTTGTCTTCGTCCACGGGCACGGGGACAACCTGGATGCCATCCGGGCGGTCGTGCCGAGATTCGAGGGACGCGTGGTCGGTACATGCCAGGGCCCTCCGTCAGGAGGCCTCGTCAACATGGGCGGGTTCACGGACGGAGACAGGGCGGCGTGCATATTCTCAGGCCTCGGCGCACGGAAGATAACGCTCGTGGGGTTCGATTTCGAGAGGCCTTCTTTGAAGGCCTCCAGACCCTCTGATGTGAAGAGACGGAAGCTCGCCTGGGCGAAGAGGATACTGGAGACTCTCGTCGAGCAGGGAGTGCGAATAGACGGGCTCTGATGGGCATGGGCCATCTCTCGCACGCGTGCGACATCTTTTTAGCACCGTACTGAGTTCACGTCGCTGGGACTGGGATGACTGTTGTCACGATGCAACAGGTTGAGATAGCTCTCAAGAGGACCCTCGGCAAGAAGGGTATGTCCGATGACGAGGTCAAGCGGATGGCCGAGTACCTCATGAGTTTCTTCGGCTACACAGACGAGGTCATAGACAACAGGCTCACGCCCGAGGACCGGGACGTCTTCTACATGCTGGAGGAGGAAGGCCTCCTGACGACGACTCAGGAAGAGGTCCTGCTCAAGAAGGGGAAGCTGTGGAGGATACATTACTGGATCCTCAAGAAGGACCAGATCATCCGCCTCTCCTCCGGGGACGAGGGCGAGAAGCCGAAGGCAGCGGCCGAGGAGGATGTCTACGACCAGCTCTCGGACGAGGAATGGGCGAGGCACAGGCCATCCATGTCCGGGACACAAGAGGACAAACCCTCCAAGGATGAAACGAATTAATACCGGTAGCCGCATGGCCTCACGGCTGGTCTCACTAGATGAACGGGTATCTCATCGCACTCATCGTACTCTCCGCCTGGATTGCGGCGGTGTATCTGCTCAACAGGTCCAAGTGGTTCGATAGGCACGGCATGAGCCTCATGGGCCCGATGGTCATGTGGAAGACCAGGAAGGGCAGGGAGTTCATCGACAGGGTCGCGATGAGAAAGCGCCTATGGTCGTTCTACGGCAAACTCTCGCTCTGGATATGCGCCGGCGCGATGGTGACGATCATGACCCTCCTGCTCTGGGAGGCCACGATCGTGTCCCAAGTGGAGGAGGCTCCGTCGCCGGAGCTGATACTGGGCATCCCTGGCATCAACCCCATCATCCCACTCTGGTACGGCATCCTGGGCCTTGTGGTCGCCATCGTCGTGCACGAGCTCTCCCACGGGATAATCACCCGGCTCGGCGATATGAAGATCACATCCCTCGGTATCCTGTTCTTCGTGTTTCCAGTCGGAGCGTTCGTGGAGCCCAACGAGTCCGAGCTGCAGAACACGACCCGGCTGAAGCGAGCGAAGGTGTTTGCCGCAGGCCCCGCGAGCAACCTGTTGCTCGCGATGGTCGTGCTGGGCATCTTCTCCGGATTGATGATGTCCTCGGTCCAACCGACCCATGAAGGCGCACTGACAACAGGCGTCGTCGAGTCGTCGCCAGCTTACTACGCAGACATACCTCAAACGAGCGTGGTCGTTTCCATCGGGGGACAGAGCGTGACATCTCCCGAGGATGTCGACCAGATATCTGCCATCGACCCGGGAACGGCAGTGTCCGTCGACTACTATTTCGAAGGGGAACTGGAGACCGCCGAGAACATCGTGTACGGCATGGTCGTTTCCTACGCGGTGGAGGGGTATGCCGCAGACGAGAGCGGTCTTGTCGCAGGCATGGTTCTCACAAGCATCAATGGCACTTCTGTCAGGAACATGGACGATCTCAGGGACGCTATGGACCTGACCGTGGCTGGCCAGGTCGTCGATGTGTCGGCCATGTCTTACAACGTTACTGCAGATGCCTTCGTCGTGGACCCCGAGATCACCTCGCTGACGCTCTCAGACAAGCATGATTTCTACTCCGAGTACTACCCCGGTGAGAACGAGGACGCATTCATCGGCGACGGATACCTCGGCGCGGGCTTTCTCCCGATGGGCCTGAACCTCCGCGACGCGAACTACTACTCCTCGATGCTCGCGCACCCGTTCGAGGGCGACGACACGCTGGACGAGTTCTCAATGTCCTGGCTCAGGCTGATTGCGCTGCCTTTCCTCGACCTCGCTCCAATCAGGTCTCCTGTGACAGACCTGTATGAGCCCACTGGTGCAGTCTCGTGGATGCCTGACGGAGTGTTCTGGATACTGACCAACTCGCTCTACTGGATATTCTGGTTGAACTTGATGATCGGCCTGACGAACGTGTTGCCCGCGGTCCCTCTGGATGGCGGATACCTGTTCAGGGACGCGTTCGACTACATCGTGAGCAAGGCCCGGTCCGGGTACACGAAGGAGCAGAGGGAGAAGGTCGTCGGGACAATAACGCTCGCTTTCGCGCTGATGGTCTTGTTCCTGATACTCTGGCAGTTGGTGGGCCCAGCAATCCTCAACTGAGGAAAGTGTTTTATTACCCAATCTGTTACCAAGTCCGGTATCATGTTCTCTCCAGAGAAGGACTTGAGGGACCTCGTGCTCGAGGTGCTCAAGAAGGACCCGGCCTCCATCAGCGGTGTCAGCAGGGAGCTGGCATCGAGAGGGGTCAAGATGCACAGGCTCGAGCTCACAGGATATCTCAAAGCACTGGCTGACCTCGACATACTCAAGGAGAAGGACATCAAGCCCGCGAAGGTGTTCTCCCTTTCCGGGGGGAGAGACCGCAGCCTGTACGAGATGATTGGCGGCTGCGTGAACGCGATGCCTGGGACGGCGACGGAACGCGCCACGATCGCCGCGTACTGCCTCCAGCGGCTTTTCAAGAGGGCGGTGTTCGACATGGAGGTCAGGAGATGCGGCGTCGACGGCATCGTCGAGGGCAGGAAAGCCACGCCCGATGAGAGGGCGGATGCGAAGTCCCTCCTCACAAGACTTGGCTACAAGGTCCCGAACAGTGACATACCCACAATCGTCGAGGCCGACCTGGAACCACTCTTCGTCAGGGTCATCGCCGACGTCGTGGTCGATAGGTTCGGGCTGCGCTCCCACGCGAAGGAGACCGTCCAGACGAAGCTCTGAGACACTCAATTTATCTACTGGCTTGGGCGTTAGGCTTTTCGTGGAGCTGGCGGAGATCATCCAGAGGGTCAGGTCGTACCGCGGAGTCGTCAGGAAAGCGCCCATTGAGTCGATCGCGCGCATTCTGATGCCGGAACACCACGGAAACCTACTGGCTGCAACAGGTGAGGACTCGGCTGCCATCAGGCACGGGAAGGAGGTCCTTCTGCTGGCGGCCGACGGCATCATCCAGGACCTTGTGGACAAGGATCCGCGCTGGGCGGGCTATTGCTCCGTCCTCGTGAACGCGAACGATATCGCGGCGATGGGCGGCATCCCACTCGCAGCGGTGAATGTGCTTTCGTGTGGGGATGCGGATGTCAGGTCTCGCTTGGTGAATGGGATGAGGGATGCTTGCGACAAGTTCGGCGTTCCGATGGTGGGCGGACACCTTCACCCGGATACCAGCTACGCAGCGGTCGACGTCGCAATGCTGGGTAGGACGACACCGTCGAGGTTGGTCTTGAGCAGCGGCGCCAAGGTCGGCGACTCTGTCGTCTTCGCCATGGACCTCGACGGTCGTTTCACTCCCGGCATACCTTATTCCTGGGACACCACGAGTCGCAAGAGCCCCGAGGATGTCCAGTCGCGTCTGGGGGTCATGCACAAATTCGCCCCTATGATGACCGCGGGCAAAGACATCAGCAACCCAGGGTGTCTCGGCACGCTTGGCATGCTCCTCGAGGCGAGCTCCAAGGGTGCACATGTGGAGGTTGATCAGATACCGATGCCGGCGCGCGAGGACCCGCTCCAGTGGCTGCTTGCATACCAAGGGTGCGGTTTCGTCGTCACATGCCCCGCGAAGAGCGCTGGCCGACTCTGTTCAGGGTTCGAATCTGCCGGGCTCACTGCCGCGGTCTGTGGTCGAGCGAAACCTGGCAGCCGTCTCGAGCTGGACAACGGGGATGAGACGGGCGTCCTGTTCGACTTCAGGATCGATAGGCTCGGGTGCCGCATTCCGCAAAAGATATGAACTGGCACCAGCTTCATGTGTCATCTGGAGAGCGAGAAACACGGCAAAACAGCGGTTAGCAACCAATCCGAGAGGGCGCCTAATAGCTCGGGTAGGTTGAGCTAGTAAAAGGGTGCTGTCACGCTGCGGCATCCACCGTGCTCGACTCTCTCTTTTCATTCCTACAAATGGCCGACGTCTTACGTCCTTCGTGTGCTGGATTCACCATGTGAAAATGAAGTGCTAGGCGACTGGGGTTGCCGGCCTCCCCTGCACCAGCTACCCATCGACCTCCTCGACCCCGCTTCCCGGTGAGCGTTGATAGTCCGCGGTGAGGCTGCTCCCGTCAGGGCCTGACCCGATCTCCGCGACAAAGGCCGACGCCCCCGCCCTCCGGCAGGAACATGCGGCCGCCTTCAGCCCCATCGGACAGGATCTCACTGTTGGTCGTTGGACTGGCACCGGTTCGGTTACGACGTCCCCAGCTGTCACCCCCACTGTCGACGATTTTGGTGTACAAGGACACGCCGAACGTCCCGGTCTAGCCTAGCCTTCGTCATTAGAGATGAACACATAGATGGAGTTTTGCATCTGCACGTCGCGTTCTTCGCAGTGCTGCATTCGGTGCAGTGACGGACTCTCATTGACCGAGTCTCGACACCATTATCCGATATCCGCTGACTATAGCGCTGACACTCTAATCACCTTAATATAGCATCAAGTGTGTTGGGGGAAAAGCGTTTGGGGATGGGACCAGCATCTTGCTGGCTTCCCGACTCAGAGTCAACCAAGGGGATAGATGGAGAGTGGTTGAAGCATGATATGGGGTAGAGGAATAACAGCGCTAGCTTTGTGTGTATTGATGTTCTGTGTGGCTATCATCGCGCCTGTCGTTGGCGTAGGCCAGGTCGAAGGAGTCGCCGCGGACGAGATCACGATGACCGTTGGGACGCTTCAGGATCCAGGGACGCTCAACCCGTTCTCGATGACTCTCAGCATGGCATACACGATATCGTTCCTGATGTATGACACACTGAATTCGGTCGAGCCGGACCTTTCCAGCGGTCCGCAGCTCGCGAGAGAGTGGTACCATGACGACACCGGGACCATCTGGTACTACAACCTGTCTCAGGACTCCTACTGGCATGATAATGTCCAGGTCACTGCGGAAGACGTGGCATTCACGTTCAACCTGATCAAGGACAACAAGGACACCTGCGCTCTCTGGATCGACTATCTGGCCAACATCACCGAGACCGTGGCTGTCGACGACTTCACCGTGAGGGTCACGACGGAGGTCCCGAAGGCGACCATGCTCAGCCTGAACGTCCCGATTTTGCCGAAGCACATCTGGGAGAACATACCCGTGGATAAGCTGGACATGGCGGACTACTGGAACACCCAGTATTTCCCCACTGGGCCTGTCGGCTCCGGACCATTCATCCTGGATGAGTACGTGAGGGACGACTTCATCAGGATGTTGACTTACACGAACTACTCCATCGATTCCGCGGACTTCGACATACTGCTCTACAAGGTGTACACGGATGACACGTCGATGATCAACGCTCTGAACTCAGGCGACCTGGATGTTGCGACCAGCGTGCCAACAGATGCCTGGGACGCAACTCTGGCTGCGGACGACATCGATGGCCAGGCCGTCAAGGCCCTGTCCCTCTTCGAGCTCGGCGTCAACTGCATGCCTAAGGACTTGCGGGAGAACTTCAATCAGGCCAGCGAGAACCTGGAGATGAACAACGTTGCGGTGAGGCAGGCGATCGCGATGTGTGTCAACAAGGAGTACATCGTGACCACCATCCTGAACAACTTGGCCGAGCCGGGCAGTTCCCTCATCCCGACCGCGACGGATACGTGGCACTACGATGTGCCCGCAGAAGAGGTGTGGAACTTCGACATAGATGCCGCTAATACCCTCCTCGACTCCGCGGGGTATACGGCAGACGAGGACGGAGACGGCATCAGGGAGAATGCGTCGAACGGTGTCGAGCTCGACCTCATCTTCTACTACAGGAACGATGTCACAGTGGCAGACCAGTTGGCGGCCGAGGAGATAGCGACTTCGCTTGAGCAGGCGGGCATACTCGCGACTCCGCAGGGAATCACCGAGAGCACCCTGTACACATACTGGTACCAGGCGAGGTACGACCTGTACATCTGGGCTTGGGACACCGATGTTGATCCCTCGTTCATGCTGTCCGTGATGACGACCGACCAGATCCCCGACGATCCGACTGACTGGACCGCGTGGTCGGACTGCTTCTACGCGAACCCGTACTACGATCAGTTGTTCATCAAACAGCAGAACACCGTCGACGAGGATGAGAGGCAGGCGGTCATCTTCGAGATGCAGCAGATCTTGTACCGGGACTGCCCATACATCGTGCTGTGGTACCCGTTCGGTCTATACGCCTACAGGACCGACGTGTTCTACAACTTCCCTGACATGACCACATATCCGGGGAAGACACCTGGGTCGATGTGGTTCTTCTTCGATGTCATGATCATCGGAGGGAATACCGCTCCGTATGATGTCGACGCGGGAGAAGACCGGACTGTGATGGAAGGCACCGAGCTGTCATTCGTGGGTTCTGCCGCTGATGTCGAGACCCCGACCGAGTTGACCTTCGAATGGACCTTCGTCGAACCGGACCTCACAGAGAGCGTTCTCACGGGGGCGACTGTCGACTATACCTTCGAGAACATAGGTGAAGTCGCGGTCACATTGACTGTGGCGGACCCGGAAGGACTTGAGATGTCCGACGAGTTGACAGTGACGGTCATTGAAGTCCCGGAGGACGCTGGTTGGATAAATGGATTCGTGAAAGACCCGTCGGAGGCCCCGTTGGCGAGCGTGTCCATCACGAATGGCGTGTTGTCCGTCACGACCGATGAAGACGGGTTCTATAACCTCACAGCGTCCGAAGGCACATACACTGTGAACGCGAGCCTGGCGGGCTATGGTTCATCGGAGGCCGACGTGGATGTGGTCGTCAACGAGACCGTGTGGCAGAACTTCACGCTGGATGTGTCCGTCGGTGCTGTTGAGGGACATGTGTATGATGCGGTGACAGGCGACGGGGTAGCCAATGCGTCCGTGAAGCTCGTGGGTACCACAAAGATGGTTCTGACCGATGATGCTGGATACTACACCTTCGAGCAGATCACGCCAGGTTCGTACACGCTGAACGTGACAAAGACGGGATATGAGTCGAACCAGACAACGATTGAGATCGTCGCTGGCGAGACCGCGTTGGGGGACATGAACCTCGAACCTGAGGTCAACCCATCAGGCGGTGGCATTAGCGGAACGACGCTTGCCATCATCGGCGTCGTAATCGCTGCAGCAATCGCTGGCGTCGTCGCTGTGACCATGATGAAGCGCAAGAAGGCCGCACAGCCGCCAGAGCCGCCCCCGCCAACCCAATGAGCAAGGTGCTGAGAGCTCAAACCCGAAGAAACCCCTTTCATTTGATTCACTTTCCGAAAATGTGATATCATGATGTATAGACCCGACGATGCATGGATGGGGCGGTGACCGGATGCGGAACTTGCGCACGGTCCTTACTCGGAAGATATTCAACTCTCTCATCACCATATTTCTTGTCCTGATCCTCAACTTCTTCCTGTTCAGAGTGATGCCTGGGAATCCCCTCCAATTCATCGTGCCCCAGAACCCTGAGATACCCGATGAGTTCAAAGATAAGATAATCGAGAAGTACGGGCTGGATGAACCCCTCCACATCCAATTCTTCACGTACATGTCGAGGACCCTTCAATTCGACTTCGGCGATTCTTTCATCTATTCAGGTACTCCCGCGATGGATTACGTCATGAGTAAGATGGTCTATACCCTCATACTGACGGGCACGTCTTCGATATTCATGGTTGTGATCGGCATGCTCATCGGCATCATATCTGCCTGGAAGCGCGGGAGCCTGTTCGACACGGGGTCGTTGTCGTTCTCGTTGTTCTTCTATGCGATGCCGACATTCTGGTTCGCCCTGATGCTCATCGTCGTGTTCTCCACGGGACTCAAGTGGCTCCCGTCGGACAGCGCCCTGACATATGGAGAACAGCTTGAGTTGACTTGGAGCTGCTTCGTCGACCTGTTACGGCACTTGATCCTACCGGTCATCAGCCTCACTGTCGGCAGCATAGCTGCTTTCTCGATAATCATGCGAGGGTCGCTCATAGACGTCATGACGGAGGAGTACATCACGACGGCGAGGGCCAAGGGCCTGTCCGAAGGCAGGGTCCTCAAGGACCACGCAGTCCCCAACGCCATGCTGCCAATGGTCGCGCTAATCGCAATCGACCTAGCGTTCGTCGTGGGTGGCGCGTTCCAGACTGAAGTCGTCTTCAACTACCCTGGTATCGGGTACGCGACCATCGAGGCGACGCTCAAACAGGACTACCCGATACTCCAGGCCGCATTCTTCCTCATAGCAGTGGTCGTCATCGCCGCGAACTTGGTGGCCGACCTTCTGATGGTGTACCTTGACCCGAGGGTCAAGATGGAGTGATCATCATGAAGAGCACACCTGTGGAATCCAAGAGTCATGGGCCTGTCGAGCACGGTAGGTTCGGAATGTCCGAGCCGACCGTTGAGAAGCTCAAACTCTACAAGAAGAAGGTGACACAGACCTGGCGCGTCTACCGGAAGAACTGGATGGGCATGCTGGGCCTGGGAATCCTGACGTTCTTCCTAGCCATGGCCGTGTTCGCCCCTCAGATAGTCTGGATGCTCTCTGTGATCGGTGGATGGGACCACGCCTACGATCCATTCGAGCAGGTCTCGACGACTCGGCTCGTCACTCCGCCGTCCCCTGAGCACTGGCTCGGAACGGACATCCGGGGCTATGACATTCTGACAAGGGTCATCTACGGCAGCAGGGTCTCGCTCGAGATAGGTCTCGTGGCCACCATCGTGTCGATGGGGCTGGGCACGGCTGTCGGGCTTCTGAGCGGCTTCTGGGCCGGGTGGAGGGACGAGGTCATGATGAGGATCACAGATGTGTTCCTCGTGCTTCCGTGGCTTGTGCTCATGATCGTGTTCGCTGCGGTCCTGCCTGGAGGCGCTAGCGTAGGCAAGGTCGTTTTCGTCATAGGCATCACGGGGTGGTCAAGTACCGCCAGGATCGTGCGGGCTCAGGTGTTCTCTCTCAAGGAGCGGGCGTTCATCGAGCGAGCCAGGGCGATAGGCGCCGGGGACTACTACATCGTCCGCAAGCACATCTTCCCGAACGTGTTCCCTCTCGTGTTCGCGAATTCGATCCTGACCGTTGCTCTCTCTATCCTGTCCGAGAGCACACTCAGCTACATCGGCCTTGGACCGATGGCGAACCAGGTTGTGACATGGGGCAACATGTTGCAGGACGCTGATGATGGCAAGGCCATCCTGAATGGGCTCTACCTATGGATCCTCGTTCCAGGCATGTGCATCGTGTTCCTGGTGCTCGCGTTCACGTTCATTGGCTATGCCATGGACGAGATATACAACCCGAAGCTGAGGAAGAGATAGCGAGCGCGTCTGCCATAGCTGGCCGTGGCGTCAGGGGGCGCCTCGGACCCTGGCCCCCTTCGACTCTGAGATCAGGAGGGCCACGCTCATCACGGACGAGAGCAGTTCCATCCACTTCAGCGCGACCGTGTCCGGTAGCTTCCCCGCGGTCGTTCCCGAGAACTCCAGCCATCCCACGACCTCCTTGTTCCTGCCGAATATCCACACGTCGAAGTAATCACCCTCGATGCTGTCGTCGACTGAGAGCCTTCTCGACTCAAGCATCATGGGTCTGCTGAAGGTTGCGTCCTCGCCTTCCCCGTACGGGTTGTCTTCGGCCAGAAAGAGGCTGGTGTACTTGCTTATCTCCCTCGCTTTGTACACAGTGGGGTTGACGTACTCGTCCGACCTGTAGGTGATGCCGCAATGGGCGTCCCACGCCTCTTTCCTCAGACCGGCCTGATACTTGTACTTGAAGAGTCTGTCCTGCCGATCGAGCAGGGCGACGGTCACCTCCCTTATCCAGAGCCGTCTCCGGATCAGGTTCAGGGCGTCGTTCATGAACGCATCGAGGTCGAACTCCCGCCGTTGGAAGTGCTCGAACAGGGTCTGGACGCCGTCCAGCGCCTTCTGGTTGAGGTCCTTCTGGGAGTAGAGGTAGTCGAGCCGCATCTTCCTCGCGATCTCATCAGGATTGACACTAGATGTGGGTCGCTGGTTCACCCCGATGAACCCTACCATCAAGGGCAGGATTACTGTGATGCCCGTTCGAATCGACGTGTCTCCTCACCTTCCCGCTGCGAACCACGAGAGTGTTCCCCGGTACATGCCAATTGTGGCGTGATTGTTCGGCACCTGAGTTGATTCCCGATGGCCCGAGGAGGTAAAGGACGTGCGTGGTCAGACGACGCAGGGCCGGTCCCTAGAGCTGCTCACATCCACGCGCGCGGATCTTCCTGCGACATGCCGCCTGATTAGGGAAGGACGACCAACGGTCAGAGTCCCCTCTTGCCGAGAGGGCCCACGCTACGACAGTAATGAAGAAAAAATTAATCGGCTGGAATTACATACTAGGTTTGTGTCTTAACAGAGCACATCTCAAAGGCCTTGAACCGCTAGGGTTTAGTACCTTCTTGGCGGCCTGTGCTTCTGGTAACACTCTTTGCAGTACACTGGCCGGCCCTCTGTGGGCTTGAACGGCACCTGTGTCTCTGCACCACAGTCAGAGCACTTGGCGGAGTGCATCTCTCTTGGCCCTCCAAATCCGCGGTCTGACCTGCGTGGTCGGTTGTCCACTTACGCATACCTCCTGTTGAACTCCTTGGCTGCGTTCTCGCGGCTCAAGGCAATACCGGTCAGGGCGTTCTACTATATCATATCGTCGCATCAAACACGCCTCTATGGGGCATGTGTAAGTGCACTCTTCATTCCTTACTGGACCTGGGCTGACACGGGGTCAGAGCCAGCGCTCCGTGTCGTACTCGAATATGACCTTCCTGCAGGTCCTGCACCTGTCGGCGGGGACTGCGGCAGGATGTCCGAACCTGGACAGAGGATCGCCTGAGTATGCCATTACCCGGGGCTTGTGTCCATACCATTCGAGCCGCGTGAAGACGTTCACGAACCACTGGTCTGCGGCGATGAAACCGTGCTCCATCTCCTGACCGCATTTCGGGCACTGCATCGAAGCACCTCATCCTTCGGATTGTCCTCATCCATGAAGAAGTTATTTGTAGAATCCCTGGGGGCGTTGGTGCCCTCATGTGCCCGCACGCGTTCATTCCTGAGGCGGACACATCTGAATATGAGCTGTTGAGGGCGGAGTGGTTGAGTGGCGTGGATGTGACATGGGGTTCTGCGGGACCTCGTGGTCCATCATGGCCTACAGCCGACTTGAATGTCTTCTCAGCATGCAGATGACACGAGTCGATGACAATCACAGGGCCATCGATTGCGGACAAGACATCGAAATGCTGGACCGTGTGGGGAACACTACTTGACCTAGCCAGTAAGTTGGGTGAAGTCGTCAATCAGCGCGGAATTGACCGGAGCTAAACCTTTTCGCCTTTGCGACAATTCCTATCTAGTCGGCAGGCAAAGTTCTTGATGGCATTCACAGATTGGGAGCCTATGGACTCAGCTGACCTGGCGGAGGTTATCGGGAGGAAGATCCAGCTTGAAATCATGCTCAATTGGGACCTGAAAATTCCCGAGGCCACCATATCAAGGATGCTCAACGCTGACCGTGATGAGATAAAATATCTTGTTGACCTCGACTCGCCAATAACCTTCGAACCTCACAGAAAGGGTTCTCCGTATTCTCCGTATTCCTCGCTCCCCAAAATGATTGAGTAGACAAGCAGACAATCTATCTCGTCCAGGCTATCGAGGCTTCCGTCGCTGACAAATGACTCGGTGAACGGTTGCCCGAAGTAATGTTCGCAAAAGTCAGAGGAGCCAACGCAGTCTATCATCTCGTTTGACATACCATCATCATCGTAGACATAGATTCTAAAGACGAATTGGTCCTGGTTCTCCGGGATGTCTACCATCACGCTGAAAGGATCTCTGACATTCTCAGTGTTTGAGAATACTCCACTAATCTCAATCTCGTCGAATGTTGACATAGGGTTCGATATAGGGTAGTCCTCCCCGATGGATGTCAGAATTATGAAGTAAGGGTCTCCAAGTGTGCCATCTTCATCCGCACCCGTATCGGCCGTTCCATCTCCAATATACAGGTCGATGGAAATCCAGACAACCGCATTTCCGTAGTCAATGAGGTCCTCGTTGTCTCCGACACCGTCAGAGTCGTTGTCAGTCCATTCCGCAGGATCGTCCGGGAAAACATCCGTGGAATCAGCAACCCCCTCTCCGTCACTATCTCGGATTGAATCGCTCCATGAGTAATCCGCATTGAAGTACACGCATACAAGCAGGGGTCCGAGTATGATGGCAATGACAACGATAGCTACTATTACTGTGAATCGACTTGTGACTCTCCGAGTCTTCTCAATCCCCTTCATGGATTGCATGTCCGGGAGTTTTTCTCCACATTTGGCGCAGAACTCGATTTGTTCTGGATTCTCATTTCCGCACTTCGGGCACTTCATTGCCAATTCCCCGCAACTCATTTCCAAATAGCGCTGGATGGCTTAAGGGCTTCTATTCGCCTATGGCCTTTTCCCAAGAGATTCAATTAGTGAGAGCTTCACCCCAGCGAAATTTCAGTGGTCACTCCTATAAAGTACGATGTGATGTTCGGGTTGATGGATGTCCATGCAAACGGTAAATGCTACCCAATCCCTGGGATGATCTTATGTATGGAGGACCACCGCCACGCTAGATCCGAGCTTCGAATACGGAGACTTCAGCCCAGCTGGCAAATGCTAGAGTGTCGACCATTATGGGTGTGAAGGGGATCTTCGTAGTCATCGCCATATTCATCGCATTCTTTGGGTTGCTGTACATCCGTGAAATGCGTCTATGAATGCTGTGTGATTGTCCTTCAAGAAGCCGCAAGTAATCGAGGTTAGCCAGCAAAATGGTGGACCGTGTGGGATTTGAACCCACGGCCTCTTGCTTGCGAAGCAAGCGATCTTCCGCTGATCTAACGGCCCCTGTGATGGTCCGGGAGAAAAGCCGGCCTATTTCTACCTTTGCTCACGAAACAATCTTGAGGATGTTGTCAACGGTCTGACCAGTTGTGCCCAGATAGGCTCTCGGGTCCAGCGCCGCGTCTATCTCAGCCTCCGACAGGAGCGAGGTGACGCCCTTGTTGGCCATGAGGTGCGATTTGAACTCCTCGCACTCGCGCTGCGACTCCATGCTGCACTTCCTGATGAGCTCGTGGGCGTCCTGCCTACCCATCCCCTTCCCCACGAGCGCGAGTATGACCGACTCGGCCATGATGACGCTGCCGGCCCTGGACAGGTTCCGTCCCATCTGCTCCTTGTTGACCACCAATCCCGAGAAGAGCTTCGTCATCTTCGCCAGCATGTCGTCCATGAGTATGAACGAGTGCGGAACGAAGAACCGCTCGGCGGATGAGTTGGTCAGGTCCCTCTCGTGCCACAGGATGGCGCTCTCGAAGGACGGGGACATGAACCCCCGGACTATCCTCGCGAGCCCGCAGACGTTCTCGGCGGTCACCGGGTTCTTCTTGTGCGCCATCGTCGAGCTCCCCACCTGGTTGTTCTCGTCGAATGGTTCGGAGACCTCGGCGATCTCGCCCCTCTGCAGGTTCCTGACCTCGGTGGCGAACTTCTCTATGGAACATGAGATGTTGCAGAGCACGGACATCAGCTCGACATACCTGTCCCTGGCGACTATCTGGGTGGGGCCATCCTCGACCCCGAGGCCCAGCTCAGCCATGACTGCCTTCTGGATGTCGACCGCCTTCGGGCCGAACCCGGCGCCCGTGCCGACCGCGCCGCTCATCTTGCCCACGAGTATCCTGGTCGAGCACTCCTTCAGCCTCTGCTGCTGGCGGTGGATCTCGAGCGCGTAGTTGCCGACCTTGAGCCCGAACGTGATAGGGAGGGCGTACTGGCCGTGAGTCCTGCCGACCATGATCGTGTCCCTGTTCTCTCTTGCCTTCTGCGCGAGGACCTTCCTGAATTCCGCCAGGTCCTTCTCGAGGAGGTCGATGGCATCCTTGATCTGTAGGGCGGCGGCCGTGTCCAGTATGTCATTGGATGTCGCTCCTACGTGGACGTACTTGCCGCTCTCGCCACACTGCTCGCTCAGGGCCCTGATCAGGGCCGTGATCTCGTGGTTGATCTTGGCGTCAATCTCCTGCACGCGTGCGAGCTTGACGTACCTGGTGGAGGCGGTCTTCTTGACGATGTCCGCATGGTCCTGCTTGACGTTGCCGACCTTTGCGTGCGCCATGGCGAGGGCGGCCTCCACGTCCAGCAACCTCTGGAGCCTGTTCTCCTCGTCGAATATGGCCTTCATCTCGGGCCGGCCGTATCTGAAATCCAATGGACAGACTGGCATGGGTTCTCCTCCCCTCGGCAGTAGATAATCCCAGGGGAGATAATGTTTTCGCGCCTGGAGGACGTCGCCTCTGGCTTCGGCCTACTTATCAGCGCTGATAACCTGAAGAGAACCTGCTTAAATGCTGCAGGGGCTCATTCCACCAGAGCGGACATGACCCCTGAAGAGAAGTCCATGGAAGTCTCGAAGCTCCTGGCGGATGGGTATTCGCAGAAGATACTCGCCTACACCTATGCGTCGCCTATGTCTGCCCAGAGGCTGAGCAAGGTGTGCAGGATCCCCATAGCCGCATGCTACAGGAGGATCCACGAGCTAGAGCAGGCCGGCCTCGTCACGATAGACCGCGAGAAGGAGGTCTACAAGGGACGCAAGGTCAGGCTGTACAAGTGCAAGCTCAAGACCGCGTCGATAAAGTTCCAGAACGGCAGGTTCGTCACGAAATACGATACCTGGCCCGAGAACGGAGGCCCGGAGGAGAACCCCTCTCCCGAACTGCCCCTCCCGGTGCTCGACCCCAGCTCAGCCTGACCCGGGTCCCCTTCTGTCCAGCTCGTTGTTCACGAGCGTGATGCAGTGGTCCGCGTGGTAGCTGATCGGCCCCAGGGAGACCTTCTTCGGCTCGTAGTCCATGAGTATCTCCTCCTCCTCGGGCGTCAGGTCCTGGTCGTCCCCGAGGACGAAGGTGCAGTCGGGACCGAACTCCGCGTCCCTGATGTCCTCCCCGTCCTCCTTGAGGTAGTAGATCTTCGATTCCTTGGATATGTTGGACAGGACCTCCCTGTAGTTCCTTTCTGAGACGTATATGCCCGGAGAGCACTTCCTCTCGCCCTCGCCCTTCTGCAGAAGGGCGTTCCTGATGAGCGCGGCCGTGCTCCGCTCGTCGGGGTTGAGATACTTGACCTCGGACCCGTCGATCCTGACGGTCTTGGGCGGATTTGGCTCGCCCAGCAGCATGAGGGCGATCTCCACATCCTTTCTGATGGCGTGCGAGAGGAAGAACGCCGAGTTGACGCACCTGAGCAGTATGTCGAGCCTGCCTGTGGATCCACAGAGGTCGTCCAGTTTGAAGTCGGCTGATGTTATGGCCCGGTGGCCTAGTACGACGAACTTCCTCATCGTCAGGCCTCCTTCGCGGATATGTCCATGCCTTTGAACTGTTTCATGAGTTGCCGCCTCATCTTCCTGTTGCCCATGAAGCCCTTCATGGCTTTCTTGGACATGTTGTACTGCTTGATGAGCTCCTTGACGTCCTTGGGCGTCGTGCCGCTCCCCCTGGCTATCCTCATGACCCTGGAGGACTTGATGAGCTTCGGGTCCTCGAGCTCCTCATCGGTCATCGAGTCCATGATGACCCTGAACCTCTGGAGCTTCTCCTGGGTGGCCTCCATGTCCTGGTCCTTTATCTTGTCCGCGAAGCCCGGGAGCATGGATGTGATCTTCTTGAGCGGGCCCATGCCCTGGAGCATCTCCATCTGGTCGTACATGTCCTTGAGCGTGAACTTGCCTGAGAGCATCTTGCGGGCGGCCTCCTCGGCCTTGTCCTCGTCCATGACCTCGCTCGCGCTCTCCATGAGCGATCTTATGTCCCCCATGCCGAGCATCCTGCTGATGAACCTGTCAGGGTCGAATTTCTCGAGGTCCTCGAGGTGCTCGCCCACGCCTATATAGCATATCGGAGCGCCGGTCTCGGCCACTGCGCTCAGGGCGCCACCGCCCTTGGCGGTGCCGTCGAGCTTCGTGATGACTACCCCGGTGAGGCCGACGGCGTCGTGGAACGCCTTCGCCTGTGGTCCCGCCTGCTGGCCCGTCTGGGCGTCCAGGACTAGTATCTTCTGCTCGGCGTCCACGGTCTTGGCGACATCCTCTATCTCCCGGATGAGGTCGTCCTCGAGCGAATGCCTGCCCGAAGTGTCGAATATGATGACATCGTACCCGTCGAACTCCTTCATCGCCCTCTTGGCGATCTTCGTCGCGCTCTTCTCCTTGGGGTCGCCGAACACGGGCACATTGATCATCGCGCCGATCTGAGTCAGCTGGTCGTAGGCTGCAGGCCGGTGCACATCCGCCGCGACGAGCCCGACCTTCATCCCCCTCTTGTGCAGGTCCTTGGCTAGCTTGCCCGAGGTGGTCGTCTTGCCCTGCCCGTACAGGCCGACCATCAGTATCCTCTGGGGCTTGGCCGGGATCTCCTTCCCCTTTCCCAGGATCTTGACTAGCTCCTCGTACACGATCCTTATGACATGCTCCCTGGGGCTCATCCCCGCCGGAGGCTTCTCTGTCAGGGCACGGTCCTCGAGCTCCTTCGTCATCTGGAGCACGAGCTTGACATTGACATCGGCCTGGAGCAACGCCCGTTGGACGTCCTTGACGACCTCCTTGACCAGCTTCTGATCGACGTGCGAGGCGCTCGCTATCTTCTTTATCGCGTCTCTGAGCGCGCCACCGAGCCCTTCCAGTACCATCTCAATCGACCTTCGCGCTAACGCTACAGTGTGGATAAATATGTTGTGCAGTCGCTCCTATAGGAACAAAAAAAGGGAAGGGAAGGGCTAGCCTTGTCAGAAGGGATGGGATGCACTCTAACAACTAGCCCAAAATTTCCCGAGTGATATATTGGTGGTGCACTATTTAAACTTGTCGAGCGGCGGCTTAAATACCTTGCGCGTCCCAGGGCACCCCTAAGGATGCATAGCCAGCATAGCGTCCAGGAAACGTCGCTTTTCATACTGGCGCGTACCCCTTGTTCCGGTGCTGCATGTGCAGGTCACATGTACCCGGATTTCTGGAGGACCATGATGTCCTCGGTGCTGAGCTTCTCGCCGCTCTTGAACTTGTCGAAGATCATCTCGGCCTCCTTCTTCACGGAGTCATCGTCCTTCTCCTTCCGTGCCTTGCGGGTCTTGTCCCTGATGCCGGATATGATCTTGTCGAAGTCGTGGACCTGCCTTATGTGCTCGATATGCTCCCTGTGCTCCTCGTCGGCGGTGAGCTTCGCCTCGATGAACTTCTCCTGGGCGTCGTCCGCCTCCTTCCTGAGCCTGTCCGCCTCCTCGTAGAGCTTGAGCATCGCGTCGTGTTCTGCCTGGGCCTTCTCGGCGAGTTCGGAGACCTGCTTGTGGAATCCCTCGGCGTTGTCCTTCGCGTCGCGGGCGTCCTTCTCAGCCACCTTGACCTCGGTGAACTGCTCCGACTCCTTCTCCATGGTCTTGATCCTGTTGGATAGCCCGCCGATCTCCTCCACCAACGCCCGCTCCTTCTCGGCGCTGAGGACGGAGGTCATGTGTCTCTTCTCGAGCGCCCTGAGCTCGGTCTTGAGCTTCTTGATGGACAGGCCGCTCCTGGGCATCTTCTCGCGCTTGAGGTCCATGACCTTGTCGCTGAACTCGTTGAACTTCCGGTTCCACTCGTCCCTCTTGACCTTGACCTCTCTGACTTCGGCGTTGAGCTTGTCCCTTGTCTCGCGCCGGCCGTTGGCCTCCTCTATGAGCTTCCTGACCTGAGAGTTGAGCTGGTCCCTCTTGTCGGCCCATTCCCTGGTCTTCTCGTTGAGCTCGTCCCGCTGTCTCTTGTGCCGCTCGGCATCCGAGTTGTGTCGGGCCCTCTTCTCCTCGAGTTCAGGAATAAGCTCAGTCTCTGTCATGCAAACTACCAACGCCGTCAGAACATGCCATAAGTCTGGACGCAGTCAGGACAATACTGGGTCCCGTTTATATGTTTTTCGATGTGTGGCATGTCTTTGTGAGTTGCGCGTCCCGGGACTCGACGCCTGTCTGGTGCGACCATTTCGGCCTTCTATCGGTATTATCTGCGCTGATAACCTGGACGGACCGTATATGAACGGAATGATGATATGAGCCTACAGCATATGCGGCATGGGTGTGTCGAGATTGAATGAGAAGGACCTCCGACTCGTGATGGTGCTCAACTCAGAGATCAAGGTGAACGGTCCGGGCGCGTTGTACCTCATATCTGCCAAGTACACCAACCTCGTGAGAGTGAACCTGGTCCTCCTCAAGGCCCTGTTGGACGAGAAGAAGAAGAAAGGGATCATGATCACCATCGACAGACCGCACCAGTACGTCTCACATCTTCTGCAGCTCCACGGGATAGACCAGAACGGCCTCGTGTTCGTGGACGCCATAAGTTCCCACTCATCGGATACCAAGGGCGGCTCGGTGGCGTCCGAGTTCCAGCGCGGTCCGTTCCAGATCGAGACACTGGCGGACTTCCTCTCGGGAGGGAATGGCACGTCCATAGGTGCGTCCTCGGATCTGACCGAGGCCGAGTTCATCGTCTTGGATAACGTCGCGACGCTCCTCACCTACAACTCGATGGAGAGCGTCCAAGCGTTCCTCTCGAAGTTCGTGACGCTCGTGATGAAGAACAAGCATGGCCACATCGTCACGGCCCTCGTGATGGACAAGGATCTCCATGGACAGCTGTTCGAGTACATATCGGGCATTGCCGACATGGTGATAGAACTGACCCCGGACATGCAGGTCAGGCAGATGGCGCCAGGGAGCGCCAAGGTGTCGGTCGCGCCCGGGGCGCAGGCCGGAGTCGAAGTCAAGGATGTGATTGGAGCATGACGACCAACGGATTCCCGAGACTGTACAGCGGCATCCCCGGGCTGGATGACATGATTGAAGGCGGCTTCCCATTCCCGTCGGTCGTCCTCGTCGCGGGCAGCGCTGGCGCGGGCAAGACCACGTTCGCCCAGAAGTTCCTGTTCTCCGGCGCAGAGAAGGGGGAGCAGGGCTTGTACATAAGCACCCTGAGCGAGCCGGCCCAGTGGATGCTGAGGTACGCGTCTCAGTTCGAGTTCGCCAAGCCTGAGTTCTACGGCAAGGAGGTAGTGTACTACGACCTCGGGACGGAGCTCAGGAAGCATAGTGGCAGCGAGATACTCGACCTCATAGACACGAAGATCGCAGAGGTCATGCCCACCAGGATAGTGATCGACCCCATCACGGTCGTGGGAACGATGATGAAGGACGACTACAGGATATTCGCGTTCGACCTGACCACCCGGTTGAAGAACTGGCAGGCCGTGACGCTCCTGACCGGCGAGGTCCGCCCGGGCGAGATGTACCCGGCCGAGATATCGTACGCGGTCGACGGTGTCATACTCCTGATGCTCTCCGACGAGGGGGATGCCAGAAGGAAGTACATCGAGGTCCTGAAGATGAGGGGCACGAACCACCTGACGGGGAAGCAGTCAGTGGACATAACGCGCAAGGACGGTGTCATCGTCCTCAAAGCGCGCTTCTGACGACGCCAGCCAGCATCGCAGGGTGTTATCATGGCTGATTACTGGGACGACACCCGTATAACCCATGCGTCACCTTTTGTTCTTGGAGCTAGCGTGAGGCTCTGATGGACAGAGGAAGGAACAGATGACTGACCCCAAGGCCGAGAAGGACGGACCGAAGAAAGACCGAGGAAGCATTTTCGGCTTCCACAAGCCCGCTGAGCAGAAGAAGGGCAAGTACGTCACGGTCAAGGAGGAGAAGAAGCACCTCAAGAGGGTCGTCAAGGCCAGGCCGATGTCCAGGAAACATATGGCCGACTCGTTCAAGGCGGATGCGGTGACCGAGGAAGACATGATGATCACCCAGAATATCATCGAGCAGGTATCGGCCCCGGTTGCGGCGCAACCGAGGCCAGTTGCTGCTCGCACATTCACCTGTTTCCAGTGTGGCGCGCAGGTCTCGTTCGACTCGGACAGGTGTCCGAGATGCAAGTCATTCTACCTCAAGGACCTCAAGGAAGAGGATGTCGACGAGCTGCTCAGGGCAGAGCAGATGCGCGACACCCCATTGGACGACTTCGTCGAGAGGGCCAACTCGCCAGTTGTTCACTTCGATGCCGAGACCGGTGTCATGCATTTCCTCGAGGACGACAAGGGTGAGCCGGACTTCGTATTTGAGTGCACTCACTGTGGCACTGTGGTCGAGCTGAACACCGACAGGTGCCCCATATGTGGCACGAGGCTCGAACTCGGTGATACCGGCCTTGTCGGCATGTTCACGGACATGGAGTTCGACACAGGACCGCTCGATGATGCCGACTGCCCGTTCTGCGGCGAGAAGGTGTCTCTCGACTCGGGGAAGTGTCCCGCGTGCTCGAACGACCTAGGCGCATGCGGCGACTGCGATCCCGCGCACAAGGTCCGTCCTGTGCTCAGGGCGGAGAACGTCGTGTTCCTGCACCTCGACATCGTGACAGGCGAGATCAACTTCCTGCAGAGGAACACCGCCAGGCACGGGTACGATCAGGTGTCAGTGCAGCTGGACGGGATTGGGAACGGCGGCTTCGAGCAGGACTGGTCCAGCCTATCGAGGATCTGAGGAGGTTCACCGTATGGATGCTTTCGACAACTTCCGGCTCATGCTCGACGAATATGCTTCAAGGATACTGACTCTCACCGGGGAGCGGGCGATGAACGCCACCGAGCTCAGCGACGCGCTGGGCATACCCATGGCCGCATGCTACCGTAGGATCCGCATGCTCAAGGGCGCGGGCATGCTCCGCGAGGATAACAAGGCCGTCTCGGCAGGCGGGAAGTCAGTGTCACTATATCGATCGACAGTCGAATCAGCCGAGGTCATCCTCACCGACGGCAGGCTCCAGGTGAAGATACGAGCGAACGGGCAGGACTCTTCGGGTTCCGTCGACCTGAACGAGGAAGCCTCGATGCTCCAGTGGTCCACCACCCCGAAGAATGACGGATGAGGGGCGTCACGCCTTCTCGAGGTTGTCCGCCCTCTTCCCGTACATCCGCGCCTCGCTCTCGTGAAGCTTGCTCTTCTCAAGGAACTTAGCGGCCCTGGTCCTGTACTTGGCCGCCTTCTCGGTCTGGTCCGCGGCCTTCGACTCGAACTTCTTCCCGACAGCATCGGCCTTGGCGGCCTTCCTCTCGAAGACAGCCATCTTGTTCCTGAGGGCCTCTGGGCTCAGGTCCCCCTTGCCCTGGGCAGCACCCCTGAGCTCCATGTCGTATTCCTTTATCTGGGCCCGGGACTCCTTCGCCTTCTCGCGCCTGCCATCTGCTTTCTCTCTGTAAGCGACAGCCCTCGACGAGCACTTCTGCCGCTTCGCCTCGTTCGATTTGTACTTGTGGAAGAACTTCGCGGCCTTGTGGCTGTGTTCGTGCGCCTTCTTCCTCAGGACCGTCACGTCGTGGTACGCCTCAGCCTGGGCCCTGCCAGTCCTTGCTGATTTGATCTGCTCATCGTGCTCGTCATCGGTGAGCTCCTTCGGCACGTCATCCTTCGGCTCGGGATCGCCCTCCGGCGACTTGGTCGGCTCTGGGTCTTTCGTGGCAGCTAGCCTGACGCCTTTGTCCTGGCTCTTCTTCGAGAGAAAGAGGTCGAGGTCATCATCCTTCGTCCTCTGGAAATCCTTCTTCTTGTAGGCGCCTTCCTCCGTTGGGCTCATCAAACTCACCTGCAGCATGACTATGCTTAGCATTCGTCAAATCTCCCTAGTGCATGATAATCTTTTGGTCTCAGGATGCGTCCCAGAGCGGAGACAACCGCTTATGGAACAAGATATATATCAGCAGAGGTGCTTGGGCAGAACCAGCGGAAGGGATTCGCATGGTAAGGGCGTGCATACTAGTGTGCTGCAAGTTGTTGAAGACGAAGAAGGTCGTCGACATCGCAAAGAAGCAGACGGGAGTGGTCGACGCGTTCCCCGTCCACGGACGGTGGGACGTCGCGGTGGAGACGGAGGACCTCGATCTGGCCAAGATCGCCAAGATCGGGATGAACATCTACAGCGCTGAGGGCGTGGAGATCGTCGAAACCCTGATCGGGTTCCCAGAGGTGTGAGGTGGTAAACATGGTGAAGGCAGTCGTGCTCGTGATGCTGGAGCCCAAGACATACGTGGACGCGTACAAGATCACGAAGATAGCTGGCGTCAAGAGCGGATACCCCGTGTTCGGCCACTATGACTACGTGGCGTTCTTGGATGTTCCCGGGCTCGAGAAAGTCGGGCAGATCGCGGACAAGATCCAGAAACTCGGCTTTGTCAGGTACGTCGAGACACTGATTGAAAGATAGGCGCCCGACGTCATCAACCGCTTTGTCCAAACCCCTTGTTTTTGACTCTTCCGCTCTGCGTTTATCGTACCGCCATGTCGTTCTGGACGCTGCAATACTGTTGCCTGGCTCGACGTGCATCAGAGGACACAATTGGCCCTCTTAGTCGGTTAATGATTTATACGGGGAGTCTAATCATGCGCCAGCCGAACGGGAGAGTGTAGGATGGTAGACATCACCCTTGTCATCCCCATTGCGGGGCTGGTCGGTCTGGCGTTCGCGGCCTATCTGACCTGGTACGTTTTCAGGAAGGACCTCGGGACACCCGAGATGCAAGAGATCGGCGACGCCATTCGGCAGGGCGCCATGGCTTACATGAAGAGGCAGTACACGACGATCATCGCGATCAGCGTCGTGCTGGCCATACTCATAGCGGCCTTGATAGAACCGAAGCCTTGGGTCGGCCTGTCGTTCTTCGTCGGCGCGGGAGCTTCGGCGTTGTCCGGGTACATCGGCATGTATGTCAGCGTCAGGTCGAACATACGCACTGCGGCCGCTGCTAGGAGGAGTCTCAACGAGGCTTTGATAACATCCTTCAGGGGCGGCGCGGTCTCGGGTATGGGCGTCGTATCGCTCAGCCTCCTTGGCGTTGCTGGCATATTCTATGTGTTCCACTACAGCATGGGCTTCACGACCTCTCATTCGCTTGACGCGGCCATCGGGTTCGCGTTCGGCGCCAGCTTCTCCGC
>Ga0208977_1000602_pt1 | contig 24978 bp, 26 predicted proteins | sample RifOxyA2_FD_184030 | JGI IMG/M metagenome (GOLD analysis project Ga0208977, IMG submission 184030) | Groundwater microbial communities from Rifle, Colorado - Rifle Oxygen_injection A2 (SPAdes) | ecosystem: Environmental > Aquatic > Deep subsurface > Groundwater | place: Rifle, Colorado, United...
CAGAACGATATTCTAACAGACTCTCCAACTTAAAGAAGTACCGACTAATTTCCCCTATTTGCTTTAAAACAGATCTAAAAAAATATTGACACTAAAAAGTAAAATTTAACTAAATTAATTATTTATTTTAATAATCGGTTTTCTATAATATCTATAACTAAAATTATTACATAAACACAATTTTGTACAATAGTCATAAGTACATTGACTCTGAGACTTTACGTACACGATTCGATTTAATCTATTATTTAATTAATTTAGTTATTGTTCCATGATACCCGTTTTAAATTCTTTTTAAATATGAATGCCCGAAAACGGTTAACTAAATTTACAAACTTAGAGTCCCTATCCAATAAACAAATTTTTATTGTCAATTGCGAGGTGCTTCGCACTGTATCTGGTTATCAATCATTCCAATAATACCGCTAATATTACAAGGGTACTTCGCACTTTCTTTGGTCAATAATCATTCCAATAATACCTCGCTGTCATTGCGAGCCATGAATCGTGACTTGAAGAAATAATCATACTCGCGTGGCAATCTCATAAACTTATGCAGGTGCACTTGCGACTATAAGTTGGGAGCCAGAACAGTCACGGCCTGACAATCAAGCTTAATCTGCTCTACTAATTCAGCTTCAGAAGCAAACCGCTTTTCGTCTCTCAGTTTTTTAAGAAAAGCTACTTCTATATTCTTGTGATATAAATTTCCACTATAATTTAATACATGAGCTTCCACAAGATTTACGGTAAGATCTCCAAAAGTTGGCCTTTTGCCGACATTAATCACCGCAAAATAATTTTCATTACCAATATAAGCAAGCCCCGAATAAACCCCGGCAGCAGGAGATATCATGTTTTCCGGCAATTCCATATTAGCAGTAGGAAAACCAAGCTGAGTTCCTCTTCGTTTCCCTTGAATTACTGCACCTTTAATGGAAAATGGCCTTCCAAGCAATTTTGAAGCCGAATCAACATCACCACTCGAAATTAAATTTCTTATATCAGAGCTGCTTGCCACCTGACCCTCTATAGCAACAGGAGGAATTACAGTAACTTTGTAACCATATTGCTCACCATATTTCTCAAGCAACTTATGATCACCTTTTTTCTGAGAACCAAATCTATGATTATAACCTATGCTAATGTGCCTAACATTCAATCCTTCCACCAATACACTTTTAATATATTCAACAGCGGATATCTTAGACAATTCTTCAGTAAAATCAAGTAAAAGAACAACCTGAACCCCTAAAGCTTCAAACAATTCAAGTCTATCTTCAAGATTTGTAATTAATTTTAGAGAATTTTTTGATGTAATATACTGAGGATGATTAGCAAAAGTCACCACTGTAGCTAATGCGTCAGTAGTTCTAGATTTTTCTATAGCATCTATAATGACTTTTTGATGTCCAAGATGCACTCCGTCAAACACGCCCTGTGCAAGACATGATGCAGGAATAAGATTGGGTTTTATCTCTCTGAATACTAGCAACTTAGCACCTTTAACTTACATATCTATTAAATTATAATACAAAGACACTCGTACACTTCAATCAACATAGAAAATATTATCAAACGTAATTAACTATTCAAGTTACATACAAAAAATTCTAGTGAATATTAATGAAATGCCATGTTAAAATACAGTGTAAAGAAAAATCTTACGTTAAACTAAAAAAGTTTTTAGGAATAAGTTAAATCAATTTTATTCATTAAATACTTTTTCGACTATTACAGAGTTTGGGTGGGTAGAAAATATGGCAAAAGTCGAATTAAAAAATATTACCAAGATTTACGATAAAACAGAGACTATAAAGAAAACAAGCTTCGATATTAAAGATAAAGAATTCATTGTGCTAGTTGGCCCATCAGGATGTGGTAAATCAACTATATTAAGAATGATCGCCGGGCTTGAAGATATAACAACCGGAGAAATTTACATTGGAGACAGAGTTGTCAATAATGTACACCCAAAAGACAGAAATATTGCAATGGTATTTCAGAATTATGCTCTGTATCCTCATATGAATGTCTATGACAATATGGCATTCGGCCTCAAAATGAGAAAATTCAAGAAGGATGTAATAGATAACAGAGTAAAAGAAGCAGCAAAAGTTTTAGATTTGACAGAATATTTAGAAAGAAAACCAAAACAACTCTCAGGCGGACAAAGACAAAGAGTTGCATTAGGAAGAGCTATAGTTAGAGATCCGGCTGTGTTTTTAATGGACGAACCACTTTCTAACCTTGATGCAAAACTCAGAGTTCAAATGAGGTCAGAAATAAAAAAACTGCATCAAAGACTTCAAACCACATTTATTTATGTAACACACGATCAAGTCGAAGCCATGACAATGGGAGACAGAATTGTTGTGCTTAATAATGGTGTCATTCAACAAGTAGACACACCTAACGCTATTTATAACAAACCAGAAAATATTTTCGTAGCAAGCTTTATTGGCTCACCCGCAATGAACTTTACTGAAGTAGAAACCCTTTCTGATAATACTCTTAAAATAGCAGATCAGTATATAAATGTTGATGATGAATTAATAAGCATCATTAAAAGCAATAATCTAACCGGTAAAAAGGTCATCCTGGGAATAAGACCTGAACACTTTGCCACCGGATCTACTGAATCAAAAAGCATAAAAGTAATTCCTGATCTTGTTGAAATGCTTGGAAGTGAAAAGCTTGTACACTTTATGATTAATAATAAATCATTGACAGCAAAAATATCTCCTGATTTTGAAGCCAAAGTAGGAGAAGAATTGTCATTAGTTTTAGATACATCAAAATGCTTGCTCTTTAATCCTAATACACAAAACAGGTATAAATAAATTACGCTACAAAATCCAGACTCCGCACCTTCGATATACTGGTTATTTTTGCGTTATTGCCAAAACTAATATTTGCCTTACTAGATAATGTCATAAAAGGATCATAAGGGTTATTAGGTTCAGTCTTTACGGTTTTATCAATTTTAAAACCTGCTTTTTCTAACATATTTCCCATTCACTGCAACTGTGATAACCGTCTTCCCTGACAGGAACACCGTCATAAGACGTATAAACTTTGTATAGCATTTCATCCATTACAACGTTAAAAAGCTTCTCTGAATCATTCTTGGCATCAAATTCTCTAACAATTAATTTACCATTAGGACTTAAGATGCGACGAATCTCTTTAAGTAAACCATCAGGATTTTCGGCATGATGTAAAACCGTAAATAAAGTTACTAAATCCTGTGAATTATCAGGTAAAGGGATTTTAACCCCGTCAAATTGTTTAATTGTGAAAGGATAAGTTTTATCAGGTCTTATATATACTTCTAAGCCCGTTACTTTATCTTTCTTTAATTTTAAAGCACTACCTATTGCTGATGTTATTTCTCCATCACCACAACCAACATCAGTAAATATTTCGACTTTCTTATTTCCTAAAATGTCTTTAACTTGCCCTACCCTTCTTTGAAATCTTTTTTCATCATCTGTAGCAAAACTGTTATCTATTTGAGGCCTAATTTTCTCAAAAAATTTGCTTAATTCTTTATAAATTTCATCATTAGACAACTTAGAAGAGCAAAGAGCATCAATACGTTCTGCTATCCTTCCAAGCTTCTTTGATACTTCTCTGTATATTGCCTAGAAATGATATATCATTTTTGTATTCCTGATTTAAAGCTGATGAAAATACATCTTTATCTAAATATGATAGTGACGAAGCTGCTTTTTCTTTATGCAAATTTTTCTGGAAAGCGAGTTGCACTCCAGAATTTATTTTTCGAGAAAAACAGCCAAAACCAACATCACTAATCATACATTTGTTCACTTTATTAATAAACCTTAAAATCCTAAGTTATTTAAGGATAAACCAACTTAAAAAATGCTTTATAAGTATAAAAAATAAGTTTAATTTATATAAAGTTTACAAATTCTATGATTTAGTCATTTTATCTAAACAAATAAAGCCTCTTACTTTGAGTAAGAGGCTTTATAAGCATTTTATAAGAATTACTTATTAACTGTACGATATACAGCCATATGTTCAGGGTTAATAGATAACCAGGTGAATGAAGTTTCTTCACTTTCATCAACCTGTGGCATGCTAATAACAAAAGTACCACCGTATCTACCACGAGAAAACTTAACAACATTCTGTTCAGAAAGTCTTTGAAGTGCTTTTCTAATGGTATTGCTACTAACTTTTAATTGTAAAGCTAATTTACTCATTGCAGGAAGCTTATCGCCAACTTTATAATTCTCTTTAATCAAGAGCTTCATATGACGCTCAACCTTTTCATAGTTATAAAGACTTGCTTCTAAAGCTGAAGCAAAAATTGAATCTGCGTCACTACCATAAAACTGAGCTTCTGATGGTAAACGCATAATAAATGTACCGTATCTACCTCTTTTAGACTTAAGGATGCCTTGCTCGACCAAGCGTTTCATAGCATCATGAACTGTCTTAATACTCACTTTTAAAATATCAGCTAGTTCAAAGTGTGACGGTAATTTATCATTAACCTGAAATCTCTGGCCAATTAATTCTTTTAGATCACGCTCAACTTGATTTACAAGAGTATCTGATTCAAGATTTGCATCAATTTCGTCGCATTCGTCAATAACAGGTATATCTTTTAGAATCCAGTTAGCTTTGTTACCCCTGCAACCTTTTGATTCAATAATACCAATGCTTGCAAGATATTCTAAAGCCAAACGTGTAGTATTTGGTGCACTACCGATAACTTTAGCTAATTCTCTTGATGAAGGAAGTGGCTCACCAACCGAGTATGAATTTTTAACTATGATTTTCTTTAATGCCACTATTGCCTGTTCACGTTTAGAAGTTTGTTTTCTAAGTTCTGCCGCTGGACTACTAATATCTCTGACAAAAGTACCAATACGCTGTTTAGATTCAACATGCCCTTTATCTTCAATAAATCTAATTGCAGTTTGGACAGTACCGATACTAACTCCAAGATGTGCAGCAAGAGCGGCTTTTCTTGGTAGTAAATCATTCTTTTGAAGTTTACCTTCTTTTAATCCCGCTTCAATCCACTGAATTATCCAATCAGCAAGAATATTATCTTTTGTTCTGATTGAAGTTTTAAAATCAGGAAGCTTATTTGGAAGCTCACTAATCTCAATTCTGCGCAAGTTTGCTTTTGTAATGATTTTCTTGTTGTTCAAATTCAATAATTCAGCATTTGCCATAACACTGTCCTTCACTTCTTCCTGTGACCTCAATTCATCTGCGATTACCATATATTTAAAACCTCCTGACTTATACTTAACGAAATACCGTAATATTAAAATTTATAGTAGTACAACAACGTAAACTGATAGCTTGAAATTAAGTCTGCCTGTTTCAGTGGTTATAGTCGATAACTTAAGTTAGGTAATGGATATTACCAAATTTATTTAGCTTCCCTACCTACTTAAATATGTTGTATTTTTAAATAAGTATTCGTTGATAATAATAAAACAAGAGCATGAAAAAAAATTGCTAAAATTTAAAAAAATATTAAGTACAAATTTTTTTTTACGTTATACAAAACAAAAAAAAATCCCAAACCAACCATAAATATTGAGTAAAAAAAATCATAATTTATCAAAAACTTATTTTTTTATTATTAAGATTTTTTAATATCAACTAGAATTTTCATCTAAATGATTTTAATAATCTTAATGGAAATTATAAATTCTGAAAGATTCATCTTATAAACCCAAACTAATAATGACAATACGCTGCAGCTCATTTCAGAAATAAATAAAAACTCAGGTTTCTGGAACAATATAGATAAAAAATAAATCTAAATACTTGATAAGTATTTTGGCTTTAAGTAATATGTTAGTGAAAAAGTTAAAAGAGTTTAAGTATTAAAATATAAGAGGTAAAAACAATGTCCAAACAATGTACAGTATGTGGAAAAACACCATTAAAAGCAAACAAAGTAAGCTTCTCAAACAAGCATCATAGATATCGCCAATTTCCAAACTTACAATCAATAAGAGCAAACATTAACGGTACAGTTAAAAAAATTAGCATATGTACTTCCTGTATAAAAGCTAATAAAGTTCAAAAAGCCATATAATACAAAAAGTTATATAATTAAACTTACCTATTGAATTTTCATCATTCATTATAGTAAGTTTAGTATATATAATATCCAGTTATAATTAACACCTCTTTAAGGTTGCTCCTTAAAGAGGTTCTTTTTATTATGTATACCTAATAAGGACAGCGTAAAAATACTTATGGATTTTGATGAGCGAAGCGAGAGCTTACAATTTCGAAAACGACGAGTTTTTGAAATTGTAAGCTCATTCTAATCCAATAGGTATTTTTGTAGGTGACTCAGTCACACTATTAAAGTCTTTAACTATTTCAACCTTATATATGTGCCTTTGGCACTTCTTATAACCAGCAAATAATCGAGCAATAAAAAATGCGTAAGTATTTTTTATTGCGTCCTTATAATCAATTCGAAATTTAGGTAATATCCATTACCTAACTCAAGTCATCGACTATAGCCTTTTAAACAGGTAGACTTAATTTAAAGCTATCAGTTTATAGCACGATTGAGATTTATTATTATTGAAATCTATTACTTACTGGCTTCAAAAAAGTATTTATCTAACCAGTCAAAAACCACTTTTTGTGCCCCAGGTTGAAATTTAAGTAAGCTTGTCCCATTTCCACCATCAGGAAAAACTTTAAATTCCTTTACTCCTTGAACATATTTAATCAATTCCGACGATCCATCATATGAAAATGCATCTTTTTTACTAACCATAACTAATACAGGATGATTTCCATAATTCACCATAGGAATTCTTGTTTCAATACCTTTATAAGTGACGGTAGGCGATAATAAAATAAGAGTTTTAATACTTTTATTGTTTTTACTTGCTGCAATTACTGCCGCATTTGCACTTATATTAGAGGCAACAAGAGCAACCTTGTTAATATTTACCTCAGGATATTGCTGTCTAACAGCATCCATAGCTGAAGAGATATCATCAGGATATTTTTGAAAATCTTTATTTTTGAAATTTTGCCAATATTTACGTTTTCCTTTTCCATCAATAATACTTTGACCGTGGCCTCTTAAATCAAGAATTAAAATGGCAGCATTAGGATTCTGTTCTTTTATTTTGGAAGCATAAGCTTGCCATTCAATTTTACTTTTGCCTAAAGAATGCAAGAATATTACTAGGGGAGCCTTGTTTTTGACAGATGCACTTTTAGGGACCTCAATAGATCCAAACATATTAAAACTATCCTTAGCCCTGAATTGAAATTCAACAGGCCCAGTCACTCTTCTCGCATCAGCAGAATAAAAACAGCAAGAATAAAGCATTAAAACTACTAAAAATAAAGAATATAAAACTATCTTATTTCTTAAGATATTCATTTAACCAATTTACTACTTTCTTTTGTAAACCTTCTGATTTATTCAGAAGGTTTGTACCATGCTCTTTATTATCATATATTAACAAATCATGAATTGTTTTTACTACTTCATTTAGTTGATTAGAGGATTCATAGGCATATTTATCACCTGATCCTGCTACCATCAAGATAGGCACCTTTAAATTTTTTGCAGGTTCAAGTATCTCTAATCCCCTATAATTTAAACCAGGAGATAAAGCAATTACTGTTTTAACTTTATTCTGATATCTTGATGCACATATAATTGCAGCATTAGCCCCAATACTTGCTCCTGCTATACCTATTTGCTCAGAATCAACAAATTTATCTTGCGAAATAAAATCAACTAAATCAATTACATCCTCAGGAATTTTATTCCAATCATTCTCATTCATATTCTGGTAGAACACTTCTTTACCATTCTTCATTCTTACGCTTCTACCATGCCCCCTTAAATCAGCGCTATAAACAACAAACCCATTATCCAATAGCTCTGGAATAAGCTTATTCCAACTTGCTTTATCCTTTCCAAGCATATGTAATAGTAAAATTGCCGGATATTTTCCTTCTACTTTGGGTGAATAAAATTCAACTGCTATATTTAATCCATCTTTTGCTTCAATAGTGATTTCTCTCATATTTAATTTATCAAAATCTAAATTTACCTGTTCATTATTACCATTTAGAGTACAAACAAATAATAAACATGCCAATATAAATACAATACCACCTATAACAAACAACCCATCCATCAATAAATTCTCCTTTAATTTAAGTCTATTGATGATTTTCTTTTATATAAGCATTTGCTGCAACCCTGACGCGTTCAATATTTTGTCCTATCTTTTCGTTAAAGAATGCCTCGTTCCTTTTAACTGACTTTATATCAGCAATTGAAAGGATAGCTATTAAATCAATAAGTTGCTGTTTTTTAAAGACTTGAGCAAGATTTTCAGCATTAAGCTGCATTTTATTACAAGCAATCAAGCCTAATATTTGGTGATTTTTTATCAAAACATATACATCGTTTATAAAATCTTCCTCAAAACCCAGTCTATAAAGTATGGAGCTGGTCATTTCAGCTCCTTTTGCAGGATGCTGCGGATCTACTTCTTTTTCATTCTTGGCAATATCATGTAATAGCGCTGTATATAAGAGAATTAGCTTATTGAATTTGCTTAAAGTCTTATACAGTTTTTCTTTTTGTATTTCTTTTATCACAAGAAGTGTATGTATACTCAAATCATAGTCGTGCGTAATATGCTGCTTACAATCAATAAGCCTTTTCCATTCAGGAATATTTTCCAAAATCAAGTTTAAAAGCTTTGCCTGATTATCTTTTAAAACAGAAAAATCAACTTTATTATGATAAATAATATCAAAATCAATACTATCCCAATTAACCGACAATAGAAGCTCACTAAGCCTTCTGGTTTCTTCAGGTAATAGGAAAAATAAACGCTCTAACTCTATATCTCTAATATTCTGCATAATACAACTTTATAAATTATTTCTATTTAATTTTATCAAAAATGTACAAATTTTCCTGCTACCAATAAATCCTATATTACATATATACTATAATTTCCTCAATTAACTTATAGAAATTACTATTTAACCTATTAAACAAGCAATATTTAGAACCAATTAAAAAATAATTCATTAAGCTCAGGAATAACATTTGAGTCATCATAAGAATGTGAAGATAATTCTTAAAATGATTATAGTATTATTCCTGCATTGATTTAATCCCCGAACAAGCTGAGGATTAATTATTGAATTTTAGATTTAATAAACTCAGCAAAAGCCTTATCAACACTCTCAATATGTTGTACAAACCAATTAACAAGGAGTTGTTTGATTTGTCTAACAAATTCAATTGAGCCGCCTTGCTCTTTAAACACTTTTTTTATAGAGATAAAATTCTCATCAAAAAACCTGTGTTCCATAATATGAGACTTTTTATCAGGATAATCATATTTTTCCATGAGTTTTTCTTCAGAAATAAAATGAATTGAAATATATTTTTCAAGATAGTTTATTATATTACGTATTTCTTCAATTTCCATGCGGTTATTACAAGCTAGAAGTAATCGATCGAATTTCTCGAAAAGCTCAGCGTGCTGTTTATCTATCTCTTCAACGCCTGTAATTAATTCATCTTTTAATTTCATTGTCATATCTTTTTCCTAAAATAAAAATACACTAATACCCTAAAAATAACTTCTTAAAGTACTTATCGTAATCCATTGATTACAGTATATTTTAACTCTTATAATAGAGTATGATTTCAACTGTATTAAAAATCAATTGATTTAGTATGACCTAATGCCAGAATAGCTTCAGGGGATGTTAGACTATCAAATTCTTCCTCAGTTATATAATTGTTTTTTACAACAAAATCTTTTACTGACATATCAGTCTTTTCAAGTTCTTTTGCTATTTGTGATACTTTTTTATAGCCAAGAACAGGAACAAGCGCTGTTATAGAAGCATAACTGCACTCTACTGATTTCTTTATATTTGCATTATTAGCAGTAATTCCGGTTATACATCTTTCTCTAAATGTTTTATTTGCATTAATCAAGAGCCTAAGAGATTCAATCAGAGTAAAAGCAATAAGTGGGATATTTTGGTTTAATTCAAGCTGGCCTCCTGCAACGCATTGATTAATTATTACGTTATTTCCAAGAACTTTTATTCCGGATTGTGCCACAACTTCAGGAATAACAGGATTGACTTTCCCGGGCATTATTGATGAACCTACCTGAACCGGAGGAAGCGTAATCTCGCTTAAGCCTGCCTGAGGGCCTGAATTAAGCAGTCTTAAATCATTGGCTATTTTTATTAAACTCGCCGCATGAGCATTTAAAATTCCGCTAACTTCACTAAACACATCAAGATTTTGAGTATTTTCAACAAGATTCTCTGCTCTTGCAAGTCCAAGTCCTGTTAATTCTCTTAATTTTTCAATTACTCCGAATATAAACTTCCTTGGAGCACAAAGACCTGTTCCTACAGCGGTACCCCCTATATTAACTACTCTAAGTCTTTCCTCACACTTATAAATTCTCCATCTATCTCTTGATATAGCTTCAGCATAGGCAGAAAATTCTTTACCCAGAGTAATCAAAACAGCATCCATTAACTGAGTTCTGGCAACTTTTACAATATCAGCAAATTCTCTTTCCTTGGCCTGAAAACTCTCCTGAAGTGCAATGACTTCCTGCTCAAGCTCTTTCATAAGAAAAATTGAGGCAATTTTAAGAGCAGTAGGATAAACATCATTTGTAGACTGATATAAATTTATATCTTCTAAAGGATCAATACATTTATAATCGCCTTTTTCTTTTCCCATCAATTCAAGAGCTCTGTTTGCTATAACTTCATTAACGTTCATATTAGTAGAAGTCCCGGCTCCGCCCTGAATAGGATCAACTATAATCTGATCATCAAGTTTACCTTCTATTAAATCCTCACAGGCCTGTAAAATAGCATTAGCCTTAGAGTCAGACCACTTATTCATTTCTTTAATAGTAAGAATGCAAGCTAATTTAACATACCCTAACGCTTTTATGAATTCTCTATCAATCCTGTAACCTGATATTTTAAAATTCTGATTTGCTCTATAAGTATGTATTCCCCAGTATGCTTCCTGTGGAATCCTCACTGTCCCTAAAAAATCACTTTCTTCTCTAAAACTCATTTTTATCTTTTCCTACATCCATTATTTATAATAACTCAAGTTGCTAGCTAGATAAACTCTTGTTTTGAGATTACTTCGCAAAAACGATTATTGTTTAGTATTCACATATCAAGACTCGTAATAACAGTGGTATTACTGGAAGAATTGTTGACTTAAGACAGTGCGAAATACTCCAATAATAATAGTTGTATCATTAGAATGACATACACGATTATTTAAATAGCAAAAAAGAGGCTTTTACCTCTTTTTTTAATATTTTTGTATTTAAAATTAAGCCTTTAAATTAATGGTTTTTCCTTCTGCAAAAGATTTCTCAAAATTATTAAATATATCATTAAAATCCGGATTACTCATACTTTTTAACATTACAAGCCTCATTAGAAGATCGTAATCTTTGGCTTCCTGGCCAGTATAAATATTGACTTCATCATAATTATTCCCCTGTACAACTTCAACAGGATCTTTATCAGACTTTGCTACAGTTTTTAAATTATAAATAACTTCTTTTAATGATTTATCAGGATTTCCTAGCTTGATTGTATACTTGCCACCAAATGTAACTCTATTCATTCTTCTAATCCTCTTTTTCAACTCAAAAAATTACTATAATGAGTAAAAGTTAAATAAGAATTAAAATACATTAACCTTGTAGGCAAGATTTAGCTAACATACTTAAACACATGTACTAATTCCGTTAAGCAGCTAGGCTATAGTTTGAGCTGCATAATTACATATCTGTTATAAATTATTTACTAGCCATCTTTACTTCTTCATATATATGTTTTGCTAGAGGGAATGGTTCTAAGGCTCTTTCAAAAATGCCCAAAGAATATGCTATTGTAAGCCCATAATTTGTTATTGGAACTTCAACTTGTCTGGATTTCATAATTCTGGAGAGAACTTCTCTTCTATTTGTCATACAGGCACCACAATGGATAATCAATTTATAATCAGCTATATTCTCAGGAAAATCATGCCCTGCATAATGCTCAAAATGCAATTTACCGCCAACATATTGAGTAAGCCATCTTGGTATTTTAACCCTTCCTATATCATCTCCTATCGCATGATGGGTGCAAGATTCACAAATAAGAACCTTATCATTGGTTTTTAGTGAATCTATAGCAAGAGTCCCTCTGACAAACTCATTTAACTCTCCCTTAAATCTGGCAAATAATATAGAAAATGAAGTTAACAGAACATTTTTTGGCACATCCGCAGAAACTTTCAGAAATGACTGAGAATCTGTAACTACAATATGAGGAGGTTTATTTAGTCTGTTAAGCGCATCTTTCAGCTCCCTTTCTTTAACCACCATAACCATAGAATCATTATCCAATAAATCTCTTATAGTTTGCACCTGTGGCAATATCAATCTACCTTTTGGGGCTTCTAAATCAATTGGAACGACTAAAATAGCAAGCTCTCCAGGAGGGATCAGGTCGGATACGATAGAAGGTGTACTCAAAAATTCTTCCGGTGCTAACTTTATAATCTTTTGCTTTAATTCATCAATTCCATCACCAAGCATTGCAGATGTAATAACAGGTTCTAATTCAAGTTTTCTAACATCTTCAAGACTATTTCTATCAATTTCTCCAAGATCGGCTTTATTAAATACAGAAATTACAGGAATATTCATCTCTTTTAACTTGTGATAAAGTTGCTTTTCAAAATTATCCCAGCCTGATTGGTCACTTACAATAATAGCAAGATCAGTTCTATCAAGAACTGTTAGCGTTTTTTGAACTCTCATCTCGCCTAAACTGCCTTCATCATCTATTCCGGCAGTATCTAAAAATAAAACCGGACCTAAAGGCAATAATTCCATTGCTTTTTCTACAGGATCAGTAGTTGTACCTGCTATATTAGAGACGATTGATATATTCTGCCTTGTAAGAGAATTTAATAAGTGAGACTTTCCTACGTTTCTTTTCCCAAAAATTCCAATATGTAGTCTCATTCCTCTTGGAGTATTTTGCATAATTACTGCTCCCGCACTAAATAAAAAAATGATTAACTAATAAATTTAATATAAATCTTTTTTCCGATTTAAAAAAACTTTTTTAACTTATATAAAAGACATGTCCAATTACATTTTAAAACAATCTTATATAAAAATAAGTCATTATCTTGTAAATATCTCAAAACAAATTATTGATTTAAGATAAAAAATTGTATAATCTTAAAATAAGTGTAAGAAATACTATTTAAGAAGAGATCAATTTATTGAGTGTTAAGAATTATGAGAGGAAACAACTATGGTCGAGGCTAAAAACACTATCTATATAGTGGATGTGACAAACAGAGACGGCGTTCAAACTTCCAGGCTTGGACTTGCTAAACTTGAAAAAACTATGATTAACCTCCTCCTGGACGAAATGGGAATTACACAATCCGAATTTGGATTTCCTAATACACGTCACGAGATCAATTATTTAAATGCAAATTTACAACTTGTAGATAGACGAGCAATAACAAAAACAAAGCTGAGTGGTTGGATGAGAGCTCTAGCTAGTGATGTTTATCAATCGTTCCAAAACGTCCCCAGGCTAACACATGTTAATTTATCAATCTCTACCTCAGATCAGATGATCCAAGGTAAATTTGGCGGAAGAAAAGACAAAGATGATATAATAGCTCAGGCTATAGATGCAGTAGAAGCAGCAAATACCTGTGGAGCGCACGCAATTGGCGTCAATGCAGAAGATGCATCAAGAACAGATGATGAATTTTTAATTAAATTCGGTAAAGCAGTAAGAGATCATGGTGCTCATAGACTCAGATATTGTGATACCCTTGGTTACGATGATCCACAAACCACATATACAAGAATCTTTAACCTTGCATCAGCAGTTGGACTCCCAATTGAATTACATTATCATAATGATATCGGCATGGCTGTAGCAAACTCAATTATGGGAGCCAAAGCAGCTATCGATGCAGGAGTTGATGCATATATTAATACCGCCATTAATGGCATGGGTGAAAGAGCAGGTAATGCAGATTTGGTATCCTGTTTACTAGCCATCCTTAAATCAAGCGGTTTTAAAGGTAAATATATTCTTGATCCAAAAATTAATTTAAGTGCAGCTTGGAAATTAGCTAAATATACTTCTTATGCTTTTGGAGTGCCAATCCCAATAAATCACCCAGCGGTTGGGGATAATGCATTTGCACATGAATCAGGTATCCATGCTGATGGTGCACTTAAAGACAGAAGAAATTATGAATTATATGACTTTGAAGAACTCGGAAGAGGCGAACCTGAAATGGTAGAAACAGGCCGTATGATTACCGTAGGAGAATATGGCGGAATTAAAGGATTCAGAAACGTATATGAAAAACTTGAATTAGAATTCCGTGATGAGGATGAAGCAAGGAATATTCTGGAACTTGCAAGATATGCTAACGTTCATACACAGAAACCTCTTCTGGATAACGAGTTGAAATTTATATACGAATATCCTGATATTGCTGCTAAAATAATGACTGTAACACCATATTATGTCCCAACAGGCGAACTCAAAAAACGTATGGAAAAGTTTCAACCTATAACTGCAGATAGTCAGCCTACTAACGTAGAAAAATAGTATATACATCAATAAAAAGGAATTATTTATGGGAAAAACTATAGCTGAGAAGATTATTAGTGAACACTGTGGGAAAAGCGTAAAAGCCGGTGAATTTGTCATTGCTAAAGTTGACGTCACCGCTGTACAAGATGGAACTGGCCCTCTTACCATAGAAGAAATAAGAAAAATAAATCTTGAACAAGCAGCTAATCCTGAAAGAACCATACTTTTTATTGACCATGCAGCTCCAAGTCCAAGAAAAGAACTATCGAATGCACATAAAACTTTAAGAGAATTTGCTAAAAAAACAGGAGCGATTCTTTCTGAAATTGGAGAAGGAGTCTGCCACCAAAGATTAGTTGAAGATTATGTTAACCCTGGTGAAATTTTAATAGGAGCAGACTCTCATACTTGCACTTCTGGAGCTTTAGGTGCCTTTGCTACGGGTATGGGATCCACAGATGTTGGTATAGCTATAGCTTTGGGAAAAGTCTGGTTGAAAGTGCCAGAAACTATTAAAATAGAAGTGAACGGACAATTCCAACCGGGAGTTGCCGCTAAAGATCTTATTTTACATTTAATAGGAATAATTGGCGCAGACGGAGCAACTTATAAAGCTCTGGAATTCACCGGTGAAACTATTACAAATATGACTATGTCAGACAGATTTACACTTGCAAATATGGCTGTTGAAGCCGGAGCAAAAGCTGGCTTAGTTGCTTCTGATGAAATTACCAGGGACTACCTCATTACTAGAGGCAGAGGCCATATGTATAGAGAAATTAATGCTGATCCTGATGCTGTATATGAAAGAGTTATTGAAATAGATGTAACAAAGCTTGAACCAACAGTTTCATGCCCTCATAGTGTTGATAATATAACAACAGTTGACAAACTAAGTAATATTAAAGTGGATCAGGTATTCATTGGCAGTTGTACAAATGGACGTATTGAAGACTTAAGAATTGCAGCTCAAGTTCTTCAAGATAAAAGAATAAACCCTGATACAAGATTGATAGTAGTTCCTGCATCAAGAGAAGTATTCATTGAGGCTTTGAAAGAAGGCATTATTAGAATTTTCATAGAAGCTGGAGCTTTTATTTCCTCACCGGGCTGCGGGCCTTGCGTTGGTGTTCATTGTGGAATTCTCGGAGATGATGAAGTTTGCCTTTCTACTCAAAACAGAAATTTCCAGGGTAGAATGGGTAATCCTAAGGGGCAGATTTACTTATGCTCCCCTGCAACAGCAGCTCTTAGCGCCATAACAGGTTATATTACCGATCCTAGAGAAGTTGTGGCAAGATTTTCTTCTCAAAGAATTTATCCTTTCGAAAGATATATAAGCTGATTTAAGCCTGGTTTTTAAGAAAAATTTAAGGAGCTAAACTATGGATAAAAAAGGTAAAGCCTGGAAATTTGGAGATGATATAAGCACTGATCATATAGCACCTGGTAGATTATTTCACTTAAGAACTAATTTACCTGAATTCGCAAAACACGTATTAGAAGATGCAAACCCTGAATTTGCTTCCAATATGTCACAAGGTGATTTTGTAGTAGCAGGAAGAAACTTTGGACTTGGTTCCTCAAGAGAACATGCTCCTACAATTATCAAGCTTGCAGGTGTAAATGGAGTGCTCGCAAAATCATTTGCAAGAATCTTCTTTAGAAACGCCATCAATATTGGTCTACTTTTAATAGAATGTGACACAGATAAAATAAATCAGGATGATGAAATTGAAGTTGATCTTGAAAAAGGTATAGTTAAAAACCTGACTCAAAATATTGATATACCAATTACACCGCTACCTGATGTTATGATAAAAATCCTCAATGAAGGTGGACTAGCAAAACACATAGAAAAACATGGTAATTTTCAATTAGTTTAGGGAGAAAATATGTATAATATTACTTTAATTCCAGGTGACGGAATTGGTCCTGAGATTACTGAAGCAGCTATTAAAGTAATAGAATCAACAGGTATAAAAATCAATTGGGAAGTGGTAAACGCCGGATCTGATTTTATTGAAACAGAAGGCACTCCTTTACCTGATAAAGTTCTGGAATCAATTAAAAAAAATAAAGTTGCTCTTAAAGGGCCTATTACAACGCCAATTGGAACAGGTTTCAGGAGTGTAAATGTTACTTTAAGAAAGGAACTAGATTTATTTGCCTGTGTTAGACCTGCAAAAACAATTAAAGGCATAAAATCAAAATTTGATAATATTGATCTGGTAGTATTCAGAGAAAATACAGAAGATTTATATGCTGGTATTGAAAGACAAATAGATGAAAATACTGCTGAATCAATCAAACTTATTACAAGAGGAGCTTCTGAAAAAATAGCCAAAGCGGCTTTTGAATATGCAGTAAAAGAAAACCGTAAAAAAGTAACAGCAATAACAAAAGCAAATATATGCAAACTTTCTGACGGTTTATTCCTTGAAGCAGCAAAAAAAGTAGCAAAAGATTATCCTCAGATTCAATACGAGGAATTACTAATCGACAATATGTGCATGCAATTGGTGCAATATCCTGAATTATATGATGTTTTATTATTACCAAACCTTTATGGTGACATCATATCAGACCTGACAGCCGGATTAATTGGAGGTCTGGGTATAGCACCTGGTGCAAATTATGGTACAGATCTGGCAATTTTCGAGCCAGTCCACGGAAGTTCCCCTGGATTAAAAGGACTTAATAAGGCTAACCCGACAGCATTAATTCTATCTGCTGCAATGATGCTTAGACATCTAGGCGAGGTAAAAGCAGCTAAGAATATATATAATGCAGTTGCAAAGGTTATTCAAAAGAATGAAACCGTAACTTTTGATCTTGGTGGTCATGCTTCAACAATGGAAATGGCACAAGCTATCATAGCTGAAATGCAAAACAATTCAGTTTCCTGTAAATCCTAGAAATTTATCTAAAATATGAGCTATATTAATCTTAGACCACATCATTTTTTATGTATCCCTGGATACAAAGGTTATGGTTATTCTAAAAAATTTGAGGTTAATATGGAAAAAGTAATTAAGTCCTTAACTCAGGGAGTTAATGTTAAAATTACTCTTGGCAATGATGATATATGTGAACATTGCCTAAGCCCAAACTCCAGTCTGTGTTCTCAAGCTTATACTGAAAAACTTGATTCAACAGTTATGGGAATTCTAGGATTAAAAGAAGGTGAAGTAGTTGATTTTCAAGAAAAGATTGATGTCTTGAAAAAAATTATGACACCTCTAGCTCATCAAAAAATTTGCAAACAGTGTGTATGGATGAAGAAAGGGCTCTGCGCTGATACATTCAAAAAATAAAATCTATATTACTCAATTAATAGCTAATTATAAGAAGAAGGCTGCAAAAAACATTAAGGAAAATTCATCATTTCCCTTAATGTTTTATTGCGCTGTCCTTATGCCTTTAATAATTTTCCTAATTTTAGCCATTTCCGGTTCAAAATTAGGAAAATTTGACTCTGATAAAGCTATAAACTTTTATTCCCCGACAAAAGGAGTTTATGTTGTTGATGTTAATATAAAAAAATGCCCGGATTGCATTGTCCCTTATGTATCAGACTCACTTGAAACAGTACAAACAGTTGCAGAAAAAACAAATTCAGCTGCTGCAATTAATGGGGGGTTTTTTGATCCAATAAACACTAAAACTACTTCTTTCATAATTAAAGATGGAGAATTGGCGGCAGATCCCAGGGATAATCCGAACTTAATGAACAATCCAAGTCTCAAAGCATATTTACCTACTATTTTAAACAGATCTGAATTTAGAATATTAAGCTGCCATTTGAATTGTGGTAATTACAGCAAAATTTATCAGATAGCACAGCATAATGATCCAATAGAGATGAAATGCGAAATATTCAACTCAATACAAGCCGGTCCTGAGCTCTTACCTGATTTAAAGCTGGAAGAAGAAGCTTTTGTCGTTAAAAAAGATGGTAAAGTAATAAGGGAGTCTGCTGGAGCTTTAGGTAAATATGCCAGATCAGCTATTGGAATTAAAGAAGATCATATTTTATTTGTAGCAGCAAGTAATGAACGACCTATGACTCTTAAAGAACTAGCAGAATTTATGAAAAGCTTAGAAGTCGAACAAGCTCTTGCCCTCGATGGCGGAAGCTCAACGTCTTTATATATAAATTTACCTGATCAGCCTAAATTTATATTAACTTCAGCCAAAGAAAATGCTGCAAGGCGAGTAAAATCTATTATTCTAATACAACCCGAATAATTACTGCTAAAAAAGTCTATTTTCTGATAACATCATTTATATAAATCAGTACAGAAAAATAAATATTATGAGTCATACAAAAAAAATTATATTTTTTATAGCCTTGTTTATACTGGTTTGCTTGTTTTCTGCTATACATAACAGCGCTGATAGGGATTTATGGCATAGATTAGCAGTAGGAGCATTATTTTTTCAGACAGGTTGGGTATTAAAGCATGATATCTTTGCTTACACACCGACAAAAGATCTATGGGTAGATCATGAATGGGGATCAGGAGTCATATTTTACTTTTTATCACATAATTTTGGGGATTATGGTCTTATAGCATTAAAGGTTTTAATAGCATTTACAGTCCTAACTGTTATTTTAGCAGCTAATCACTTGATATCATCAGATAAAAAATACAGAATAGGGTTTTATATAATTACCCTGACTGGTCTTTGGCCTGGGTTTGGCAGTACAATAAGATGCCAGCTATTTACTTACCTCTTTTTTACCCTCTGGGTATACATTCTTGAAAGAATACGTCGGGGAGAAAATAGACTTATATGGATATTTCCAGCTACAATGTTACTTTGGGTAAACCTACACGGTGGTTTTGTGGCCGGATTTGGCTTACTTGTCCTGTATGCTTTAGGTGAACTTTTAAACAAGAAAAATCCTGTTAAATATTTAGGAATTATCAGCCTTACGCTGCCGGTTACTCTAATTAATCCCTATGGAATTAAATTCTGGCATTATATGATTGAAGCAATTACCATGCCGAGGCCATATATTACTGAATGGGAACCATTAAATCTTTTAGGATCAGTTAATGACTGGCTTGGATATAAGATTTTACTTGTAATAGCAATATTTAGCTTTGGTTATAAGCTAATATCAAAAGATAAAAAGCTAGATTGGACTGAGATAACATTACTTTTAGTAACGTTTATACTCTCACTCAGACAGGAAAGACAGGCAATATTTTTTGTAATTATCGCCTCTATCTTTATTTATAAGCATTTTTATACAGCAATTAATGCATTATTCGGAGAATACCTGGACAAATTCAAAAATTTATTTTCTGAAAGTCAATATGATCTGATTAACTTTACAAGACAAGCAGTCGTATTCATATTTATTATTGTTGTTGGGGCATATTATAGCATTATAACTCCGCATATTATTAAAGTTAATCCAAAAGATTATCCTGCAAGTGCTGTTGAATTCATTAAAACTAATAACTTAAAAGGCAATTTGCTCGTCCCATTTAACTGGGGTAGTTATTCATTATGGAAGCTTTACCCTCAATGCCTCGTAGCAATCGATGGAAGATATGAAGAAACATATTCAAATGAGGTATATATTGATATTTCGAATTTTTTCTTTTCATTTGAGCCTACACAAAAAGTGCTGGATAAATATTCTGCTGATATTATTCTTATTGAAGCAAATACCAAAACCAACAATAAACTTAAAACTTTAAAAGACTGGAAGGTTATCTATCAGGATAAATATTCAGCTGTATTTATACCCTCTTCAATCAAGAAAAATGAGTGGATATTACCTGATAAAAATATTGATTACTCTAAAAACAAGTATTTAAGTAATATTAATTTTTTATTCTAAGTCCATAATCATTATGCATACTGCTTTATTGAATAAATATAAATAAATCATCTCAATAATATAATTTGGTTTGAGTTATACTTGTTAATGTTCTGATAATTACTGGATATAATAAACAATTATGAAAAGAAAACCAATAGTTGCTATTGTTGGAAGACCAAATGTAGGTAAATCTACATTTGTAAACAGATTATTAGGTTCAAGAGAATCTATAGTCGATGACATGCCAGGTGTCACCAGAGACAGGCTATACTTTAACGTGGAATGGGCTGGTCATAATTTCACTGTTATAGATACTGGCGGCATTGTACCCGGCATGGAAGATGAAATTATGATGTCCATCTATACACAGGTAGAAATAGCTACTGCTGAAGCCGATGTCATTATTTTTATGGTAGACGGTAAAGAAGGACTTAATCCTGTCGATATTGATGTGGCAAATTTATTAAGAAAAAGCGAAAAACCTATATTTTTAACGGTAAATAAGATTGATATTCCAGAAAAAACCGCACTTGTAGCTGATTTTTATTCTCTTGGAATTGGAGAACCTTATCCGGTTTCCTCTATGCATGGTACAGGAGGAATCGGGGATTTATTAGATGATCTAATTAAGGCTTTACCTGAATTTGTTTCCGATGAAGAAGTAAAGCCAATACATATTGCAATTGTCGGTAGACCTAATGCAGGTAAATCTTCCCTTGTTAATTCATTATTAGGGGAAGAAAGGGTCATAGTAAGTGAAATAGCAGGAACCACGAGAGATGCAATTAATACCAACTTATGTGTTGATGGTAATTGCTACACCTTAGTAGATACAGCAGGAATTAGAAGAAAAGCACGAGTTGAATATGGCATAGAAAAATTCTCAGTAGCAAGATCAATTAAAGCTATTAAAAATTCTGATGTAACTCTTCTTTTAATTGATGCTACAGAAGGTATTACCGATCAGGACAAAAAAATAGGCGAAATAAGCAATGATGCAGGTAGAGCTATTGTAATTGCAGTAAATAAATGGGACTTAATCGAAGATAAGCACTCAACTTCGACTAATGAATTTACAAAACTCATCAGAAAAGAAGCTCCACACCTGAGCTTTGCACCAATACTATTTATAAGCGCAGTAACCAAACAGAGAATAAACAAAATATTTGCTGCAGTACTTGAATCATACGAATATTCACATAAAAAAATATCTACCAGTCTACTAAATAAAGTTATTCTGGAAGCTTTTGCTTTAAATCCACCAACATCAAAAAAAGGAAAAAGGCTAAAAGCATACTATTCAACCCAAATAGGAGTAGAACCCCCTACATTTGTAATTTTTGTGAACAGTGCAAAACTTATATCAGATAGTTATAAAAGATATTTAGAGAATAAACTCAGAGAAGCATTTGGATTTTTTGGAACTCCTATTAAAATATTAATAAGAGAAAGATCAGAAAAAGGAAAATAATAAGGAGAAGTAGGACATTTATGGATTACCAATATTATTTATTTATTCTGGCTATAGTAACTTTAGCTTATATTATAGGCTCAATTCCAACAGGATATATACTTGTCAAACTTGTTAAAGGACTTGATATAAGGCAAATTGGAAGTGGCAGTACAGGCGCAACTAATGTAAAAAGAGTTCTTGGCACCTGGGCTTTTATTCTCGTAATGTTTATTGATGCCTTAAAAGGATATTTGCCTGTTATAATTGCTAAAGATCTACAATTTCAACTTGATTTATTCCCTCAATACGACATATTACCAATATTAGTTGCTGTTGCAGTAATTATTGGACATAGCAGATCCGTATTCTTAAAGTTTACCGGTGGAAAATCCGTTGCTTCAGGAGTTGGAACCATATTTGGATTAAGCTTTCCTGTAGGATTAATAACGGCTTTAACCTGGGTAGTTATAACTTATTTGACCAAATATGTTTCTGTAGGTTCAATAGTTGCAGTATTAGCTACTCCAATATGGATGATTGTATTTCACAAACCTACAAGCTATATTGCTTACTGCCTGATAGGTGGTTTATATATTACTTTATACTTACATAGAGAAAATATAAAACGATTGATATCAGGTAATGAAAATAAAATAAGAGAATAATAGATACTGGAGCATAAATTAACTATGAAGTTAACTGTTTTAGGAGCAGGAAGTTGGGGATTAACCTTAACATGGTTATTAAACAATAATTTTGATAAAATAACCCTCTGGTCAAGAGAAGAAGACCTGTCAGAGGAACTTATTCAGACCAAATCAACTAGCAAACCCGTTAAAGTAAGCCTGGATAATAAGGTGGAAATCACTTCAGATCTTGCACATGCCATAAAAGACGCTGAAATTATCCTCATGGTTGTTGCAACTTCAGGCATAAGGCCAGTATGTCAGCGTCTAAAAGAAGCCGGATTAAAAAATAATCAGATTCTAGTAAATACTTCAAAAGGGCTTGAGTTACCCGGCTTATATACAATGAGTGAAGTAATTAATCAGGAATTGCCTGACTGTAAACTCGCCATATTATCTGGCCCAACACTTGCAATGGAAGTTTTGAACGGTCTTCCCACAGCTGCATCAATAGCTTGTAAAAATCTGGAAGTTGCTAATTTTGTACAAAAGAACCTGAATGTACCCGGCAAATTCAGACTTTATACAAATCCTGATGTAATAGGTGTTGAACTTGGCGGAAGTCTTAAAAACGTAATTGCTATAGCCTCTGGTTTTGTTGATGCAATGAAGCTTGGTAATAACGCAAGAGGAGCATTATTGACAAGAGGGCTCGCTGAAATTGTAAGAATCAGCGTTGCACTGGGAGCAAACCCAAGCACGTTATACGGTCTTTCAGGTATTGGTGATTTAATTGCAACCTGTTCAAGCCCATTAAGTAGAAATTATCAAGTAGGATACAGATTAGGACAAGGCAAAAAGCTCGATGATATCCTTAATGAGCTTGGATCTGTAGCTGAAGGTGTTAAAACCACAAAAGCCGTGTGCGAACTTTCTAAAAAACACAACATAGCAACACCGGTTTCAGATATCATTTATGAAGCAGTTTATACTGATATCACCCCCAAAGAAGTTGTAACCAAACTTATGACTAGAGAATTAAAAAGCGAAGACTCTTATCAATTCCTAACAGACTAGCAGTTTGTCCCATAAGTTTATTTCCGTCGCTGGTGCTAATGCACATAATTAAGTCCTTACTGGAATAATTGATGACTTAAAAAAGTGACCTTGTCACATTAAATTGACATGAAACATAGGCTCCTTCAATAACATACCCTCTTTCAACAACCATAATAATTTTTTGTGTTAGAGTACTAAGGAAAAAACTATATGAAAAAAGTAATTTTAAATCTTAATAATGAATTCGGAAAATTTTTTCTTAATGATATGTTCAATTCCGTTTCTCAAAAATTAGAATGCCCTGTAGAGGATTGCAATGGTTATATTTCACCCATTTTGCATCAAAGACTAAAAGGAGCTGCTTCCGTTTGTAACAAATGCGGTAGAGCAATTGTCTTAAAAGAATCTAGATGTTAATAGGTTATTTAAGCTTTTATGAAATTTAAAAGACTAATAGCTTTAATGTTCACTCTCTTATATATACAGTTTCCATCTTATCCAGCATTTTCACAAGATGCAATGATAATAGTAAATACAAAAAGCCATATATATCATAAAACCAGTTGTAAAATAGCTAAAAAATGCAAAAAATCTTGCTTCAAAAGCTCAAAACAACGAGCTATTAAAATATATAAAGCAAGACCCTGTAAAATCTGTCATTAAAATTATATAAAAACTTGTTAATTTTTTCTTAAAAAGAGTAAATTAAATAAGGATTTATGTTTTTATATAATTAGAAGGTTTATACTCCGTTTAAACGTAGAATTTTAAGAAAAAAGCCCGTAGAATTAAGATAATTAAAAGAGATTATATATGGAAAAAGATAAACACAACCAAGAAAATAACCTTCTTACTCTTAAATTTAAATCTGGTGTAGACAACCAGATTAAATCTCATATTAAAATAAATAATAATCAAAGTAATCCAATATATAAAAGCTTATTCAAGTTTATGCATACTGAATTAAAAGATGATAAAACAGACAAACGCTTCTCAAGGTTTAATCCTAAAGACTTATTGTAAATAAATATCTGCCCCCAAAGGCAGATTATTTTGTATTTAACCTGGGTCGCTAGTGCATAGATCGACAAATAATATGCTACAATCTCCCGAACTGTCATCCTGAGAAGCGACGTGAGGATCTTGCCTATGTACAACTTTAATGTGATTTTAAGGTTTAAATAGTATATTGTATAGATTGCCACGGTGCCAGAGGCACAAACATATTATCAATGATTTTGTATATTAACGAAAGATTGTTGACAATGTTA
>Ga0208977_1000622_pt1 | contig 24374 bp, 21 predicted proteins | sample RifOxyA2_FD_184030 | JGI IMG/M metagenome (GOLD analysis project Ga0208977, IMG submission 184030) | Groundwater microbial communities from Rifle, Colorado - Rifle Oxygen_injection A2 (SPAdes) | ecosystem: Environmental > Aquatic > Deep subsurface > Groundwater | place: Rifle, Colorado, United...
CTGTTTAGGTTTCAATATTTAACCCCCAAACAGGGGGAGGACACGAATAAAACAGTAACTTTAGCAAAGTATCGACAATAGATTATATAAAAAAGCATAATAATGTCAAAAGATTTTTGACATTACGACCACTAGTGAAAGGGGAAAAAAATGGATTATTTTAAATCAAAAGGTTTCTGGCTTAAGGGCGCACTGCATGTGCACTCAAACTTTTCAGATGCACAGCTGCACATAGACCGGATAATTGAGCTGTATAAAAAACAGGGTTATGATTTTCTTGTGATAACAGACCACAGAAAAATAAATAATGTCTACAAAAAAAGAAAAGATATTATTATCATTGAAGGCATGGAAATTGATGACTGCCATATGATCCACGTAGTAACTGTGGGTGTTAAAAAACCGCTTGTAGAGAGAACCAAAACAGTGCCTGAAATGGTTAGATTTGCAAAAGAAAATTCAGGATTTTATTTTTTAGCTCATCCTTACTGGTCAGATTTAAGGACAGATTTTAAATACTTTAAGGATTTTTATGCATTGGAAGTGCTCAACGCAGGAACCGAAATTGATATTGGCAGAGGATGTTCTGAATATTTCTGGGACAGCGCCCTTTCAGACGGCCACAAACTAAATGCGGTGGCTGTTGATGACACTCATCAGAGGCATGCTGATTATTGCCTGGGCTGGGTAAATGTTAAGGTAAAAGAAAAAAACCAGAATAATATTATTAAATCACTTAGAAAAGGGCATTACTATTCTTCGGCAGGCCCAAAAATAATTGATATTTCCATCAATAAAAAACCGGTATTGGGGAAAATTAAAAATGCCCTATATAACCCTTCTTGTGCTTTCCCGCCTAAATGTACGGGTACGATTTCTGTAAAGACTTCCCCCTGTAAACAAATAAGGTTTATATGCAACACGGACTGGGGAGTGATTTTTACTGCGAAAAATAAAAAAGGAATACAGCTTGCCGAATTTCAGCTAAGAGGCGAGGAAACCTACGTACGTATTGAATGTATTGATTTTGAAGGAAGAAAAGCCTGGAGCAACCCGATATATATTTCCAAATAACAGCAGAACTTCTAGTAATCTTACCTGATTTTCTTTAAATTCCCGAAACCGCACTTTACAATTTTCTGGGTTCCGTCAGCACACGCCCACAGGTACTTGCCGTCATAAGCCATACCGGCCACCTTGGAGCCGCTTTCTGATTCAGGCAGGTTATATATGTTTACCAGGGAAAGATTGGTAAGGTTAAGCTTGAAAATGCCGTTAGTTTCGGAATCTGCTACCCAGAAATACTTGCCGTCAGAAAACATGCCCACCGGAAAACGACACGGGCTGGCAAACTTTTCCACCACTTCAAACCCGGTAGACAGCACTTTAAGTTTATAGATTTTCTGCTGCGTTGAATCACAGCACCATAAATTCATGCCGTCCCAGTAAAGGCCTGTTGGTTCGGGGCCGGGGCTGGGGTAAGAAACTATAACGGTCAAGCCGGAACCGGCATTTCTTTTATAAATTGTTTTTGCCCAGGAATCGCAGGACCATAAATACTGGCCGTCATAAGTAAGGCCCGTAGGGTGTGTGCCGGCAATGGAAAATACTGATTCTATGGAAAGTTTTGAATCATTGGTATGTTTATAAATACTTTGTGTTACCCAATCTGAAGACCAAATGCTTTTGCCGTCCCAGCATAAAGCGGTGGGGTTGGCGTACGGTGTAGAATAAAAAACTGTTTTTGTGGTAAACAGGCTTTTTGCGGCAAAAAGTGCAAGAACCAACACTATTACACCGGCAACTGCAGCAATAATCGGCATGGGTAATGGTTTTTTTGCTTTGACTGATTTTTTTACTGCCGGCGCGGCTTGCGCAGGGGCATCTTTTGAAAACGCTGAAGGCGCGGTATACTGGGCCTGGGCAGAAGGAGATTTTTTTGATTCCAGGGCTTTGGTTGCGGCTTTTAATACTTCCTCTCTTTTAAAAGGTTTGCTTAAATAATCAAAAGCGCCCATTTTTACCGTATTGATAGCGGATTCCACGTCTGCAAAACCGCTGCACATAATAACGGGAATTGAGGAATTAATTTTTTTAATTTCTTCCAGAATCTGCAGGCCGTCCATATCCGGCAGGCGGATATCAAGAAACACTGCGTCAGGATTTTTTGCTTTTACGGCCTCAATGGCTATAGCGCCGTTTTCTGCCGTAAGCACTTCGTGCCCCTGGGATTTTATAATGCTGGATAGTACTGCCCTTAAACCCTGCTCATCATCAACTACAAGTACTGTTGCCATTTTTTGTTGCCTCCGAAATTATTTTTCTTATTATAACGATTATATCAAAGATTTGTACCTTAGACAATTAACATGAAAGCGATGAAGCTAACGTCAGCGATGAAGTTCACGGCAGTAAAAGAAACACTAAAGACAGCGATGAAGTAAAGACTTTACTGCCTTATACTCCATCGCCTCATCGCTGCTTTTCACTGCCTTCTACTTCATCGCTGCATTATACTGAATTTGCATCACTGCCTTTACACCGGCACCTGCAGGCTGACTGTTGTGCCTTTGCCTTTTTCGCTCTTAAATATAATTTTGCCGTTATGCAAATTTACTATGCGCTCAACTTTTGTAAGGCCCAACCCGTTACGGTTAAGCTTGTTGGTAAAATAAGGTTGAAACACTTTTCCAACCTGCGTTTCAGGCAAACCTATGCCGGTATCTATAACATTTACAATAACTATATCCGTAGCGGCATCTATATCAGTAGTAACTTTTAAGGTACCGCCTTTCAACATGGCATCCAGAGCATTTGTAAAAAGTTCGCTTAAAATATATTCAAACCTGGCGGTATCCAGGCTAACCTGCGGCAAGCTTGCACCCAGGGCCTGTTCAATTCTTACGTTCTGTTTCTGCGCTCTATCAGCAACAACCTGCATTTCGGCGGCTTTTGAGATAAAATTGTTTATGTTTACCGACTGTTTGTCAAGCATTATAGGTTTTGCAATTTCGCGGAACTCATCCACCACTTTCATCATTTCAGCTACGTGCTGTAAAGCCATACCGTAATTTTCTTTCAGCTCTGCAAAAGGCCCTTCTATCAGAGTCTGGAATTTTTTATCATCTTCATTTTTTTTGGTAGTATCATCCAGGGTAGCAGAGCAGATTTCTATAGCGCCGTTAACTACGCCCAGCAGGTTTCTTATTTTGTGGATTATGCCCCGCGCAATATCGTCAAGATAATAGGCATTGGCCTCATCTTTTTCCTGCAATAATTTCTTTATGCCTTCTTTGCCGGCTTCCTTAATAAGGCTCATTTCCGCAAGCCTTGCTTCCAGCAGGTCTTTTTCTTTCTGCAGCGCAACAACCTTTTCGCTGGAGCCTTTAGACATATCATCTTTATACATTTCCAGCTTATTTTTAAAACCGGCTATTTCTCTTTCTTTTTCGGCTAATTCCTGTTCCCTCTTTGTTTTTTCATCATTTACGCTTTTCTGCAGTAAAGAAATCTGGAGCGCAAGTTTCTCCATTTCATTCTGCGCGTCAATAAATTTCAGTTTTGCCAGGTTTTCCGGCACATAAACCACCTGGCGGAACGTTTTATTTTCAGTTCTTAATTCTTCAATTCTTAAATTTAAGGCATCTATCATAGACATAAAGCCCAGGCGTTCTTTTTCAATTTCCTGGGTTTTTGCAAACAGTTTTTCCGCATGCCTTTTTTCTTCTTCATATTTAATCCTGAATTCGGTAATTTCTTTTATCAGCGAACTGCGCAGGTCTGCCAGTGAATTATTATGGTTTAAAATTACTTCACTGGATTTGCTCTGCTCATATTTCAAATCAAAGGTAATTTTTTTCATCTCTTCTTCATACCTGCCGCGAAGCAGCAGAATTTCCTGTTGTTTCCACTGAATTTGTGAAGTAAGCTCTATTTCCCTCTGCGCTATCAGGCTGTTAAGCCGGCGGGTTTCTTCATCTTTGAATTTCAGCTGTGATGACAGCCCGGCAAGCTCCTGATTAAGTTTCATTTCATGAATTTCAAATCTGGATTTTGTTTCTTTCAGCTCACTTTCCTTGAACTGAATTCTTTCCCTTGCCATTTCCTTTTCTAAAGAAAGCTTGGCTTCTACTTCATAAATTTTTGCTTTCAGCTCGTTTATCTCGTCTTCTTTTTTCTTAAATTCCGTTTTAGCTGAATTTTCACGTTCAGCAATCTGGTCTTTAAGCGATTTCGTTTCTTCATCCTTAATTCTGGTACGTTCATTCCACAGCACTTTTTCCATGCTGTACTGTTTTGTTAAGGTATCAAATTTAAGGGTCAGCTCGTAATGAAGCTGTTTAAGCGGTTCTTCCTGCGGTGCAAGTTTCCTCTCGTGCGCTGCGGGTGTGTTTAGAGTAATGTTTTCCTGATTCAATTCATTGTTTTCCATATTTCCTCCTGCGATTAGCGTCCCGATATCCTCTGATAAAAAAGATATGAGGGGCTGCGTATAGATTTATTCAATCAAAATTGCTGATTTACAATTTAAAATAAATGAAAAATATTTTCATAGTGAGCCTAAGCGATACAAATTACTTGATTTTTCATAAATGAGCGGCCGGGGCTCAGCTGGCGTAAGACAGGAATTGTGAGAACACGGCGAGCCTCGTTTATGAATAAGTAATTTGTGGTTGAGCGTTAAGCGAACGGAAAAATTATTTTTCATATTATTTTTGATATTATTTCAAAATCCGTTTTATTTCAGATGCAAGTTTGCCTGAGCTTTTTTTTGCAATTGTTTTTTTCACTTTAGATATTTTATTTTCCAGCGAATTAACTTTTAATTCAAGCATATCAACAGTTTTCCTGCCGCTATTTTCCAGCACAAGAATTGATTCATGCTGGTCATCTATTTTTGTTTTAAGCTGTTTCATTTCAATAATTTTATCTACTTTAAGCTTCAATTCATCAATTTTTATCGGCTTGCTGAGATAATCATAAGCCCCAAGTTTTGTTGCTTCAATAGCGTTTTGTATAGTGCCGAAGCCGGTCATCACAATCACCTCGGTATCCGCAGAGCGGGCCTTTGCTGCTTTTAATATATCCAGCCCTGATAATTTACCCGGGAATACCAGGTCTGTAATAATTACGGAATACAAAGAAGTATTAAGCATTTTAATGGCCTTTTGCGCATTTGCGGCTGTGTGAATTATCAGATTGTCGTCCTCAGAAAATATTTTTTCAAAAATCTGAATAATCGGTTTTTCATCATCTGCTACAAGAATTTTTGTGCTCATCTTAGCTCCCCCTGTTTTGTATAAATGCTACGATAATAAAATCGTTTATACGTTGATATGTAAATAAGTTTATAAGATAAGGTTTTTTTTCTTATCATCCTATCATCCTATCAACTTATCAACCTGCCTTTTAAGGTATCACCAGTACCTGGCCGGCTTCTACTTTGCCTTTGGGTATTTTATCTTTGTTTGCTTTATAGATTTCTGTCCATTTTGCGGGACTGCCGTAAAGTTCCTGCGCAATTTTAGGCAGTGTATCACCGTCTTTTACTACATAAGTTTTCTGTTTCGGTGCCGGGGCTTCAGCTTTTTTCTCCGGTATTTCAGCAGGGGCCTGCACCGGAACAGCGGACGGCTGGCCTGTTGCCGCAGGGGTTTCCTGAATTTCCTGCGTTTCTTTCTGTTTCGGCTGTTCATACTGCCTTACAGGTTCAGCGGGTTTCTGCCTTACTACATTTGGCACCACAATTGTCTGGCCTATTACCAGGGACCCGCCGCGGCCTACTTTATCTTTATTTTCATTGAATATATCAATCCATTTATTGGAATCACCGTAATACTTCTGCGCCAGGGATTGCAAAGTATCCGCAGCCGTAACAATATGATTTACGTTTGCCGGGCCGGACACCTGCTGCCGGGGCCTGTCATCTGTCACCACGCGCATTTCCTTAATTCTTTCTTTGGTTTTTGCTATGGCATCATCTACCAGCGCTTTTTCCAGTTTGCCTTTTTCTGTTTCAGCATCTTCCAGTTTTATTTTTAACTGTTTAGCCTCTTCTTCCAGTTTGTAATAGGCTTCTTCCAGGCTGCCGGGCACCACCTCATCTTCGGGTATTCTGCCGAAGCGATAAACTATAGAAAATTTGTGTATGCCCATAGTATCAGCTATGCCGGAAAGAGGAAGTGTGAATGAATAATCAATAAGAACGGTTTTAAGGTTATAAGACCCGCCGATAGACAGTTTTTTCAAGTCTCTTGAACCTATTTCCAGGCCCGAACGGATAGCAATAGTCTGTTTTCTAATCCATTTTTCAAAACCTGCATTAATGCTGTTATCTTTATTTACAGAAACTATATCAATGTCAGCTTTTAAATCTTTTTCTGAATAACCCACCCCCATTTTAAAATTTAACGGCAGGGGTTCGGAACCGGTTATGCCGATATTAGGCTGATTAATATTTTGCAGGGCAATACCAAAGAAAAACCTGGGCAGAAAATTAAACAGAGCGCCCGCGTCCAGCGAAATAGCGTTTACAGAGCCCTTGACGCCGTAATTAAATACCGGGTCAATGGCCGTATAATTATTCTGCATATAAGACTCGTTGAGCATTTTCAAGGTTACGCCTGCCGAATATTTTTCTTTAATTCTTTTCCCGTAAGACATATAAAAAGCGTTTTCTGTATAAATGCCGGATAAAGAAAGATTTGAAATACCTATGCCCGCCGTGCCCAGATTAATAACTTTATATTTTTTACCGGTCATCTTCAGCGGAAAAGCCGCCGAAATAAAACTGCGGCTTATGTTACTGCCGTCATCAAGGCCCATGTAAAGCCTGGAATAATCAAAAGCCACCTGGCCTCTTCTTAAATAGCCCAGCCCGCCGGGGTTGTAATAAACCGCCAGTGAATCATCCGCCAGAGCGGTAAAAGCATTGCCCATACCCTGAGCCCGTGCGCCGGTGCCGATATCTTCATAATCGGCATAAAGTACGGCTGGTGCTGTTAAGAATAAAAACACTAATAATATTCTGATTAATTTGTTCATGTTTTTCCCTGTTATTAAAAATAGTAAAATGCAGTGTACGGCAGCGATGAAGCGATGAAGTAAATTCTTTACTGCCGTGAACTCCATCGCTGACGTTAGCTACATCGCTGGTTTTTTACCTTGCTACTACTACAGTACCGTTTACTACTTTTCCTTCTACATCCAGCTGGTAAATATATATACCCTTCGGGGCATGACTGCCGTCACTGTCTTTGCCGTCCCATTTAAGCGTATTTTCCATACTGCCTTCAGCCATGTTCGCAGTAAAACGCCCATTAAGGTCAAATATTTTTCCTGTTACTCTTATGCCTATCGGGTTTTCATAGCTTATGTTTACCGTATCATTTATGCCGTCGCCGTTAGGTGTAAATATTTTTGACGGCCACACGCTGTTTACCATAAAGGTACCCGCGTTTCCTGCGCGGCGCAGCTGATATCTGCCGGTATTTTTTGTTCTTATTTGTATTGTGAATCCGGCAATACTACTGCCGGTTTTTATGTATTCAACGCCGTTAAACCAGTAAATAGCCAGTTCGTTTGACGTTAAGTTCTGCGTGCTTAAGACTCCTGCGCTCACAAGCCCGGTAAGAGGAAACGTTATTTCCACCGCTTCGCCAAACTGGTAACCTGTTACAGTAGAACCGTCAGAGGCTTTTTTTACCTTTACTTCATATTCGCTTATTACATTGCTTAACACAGAAACGGAACTTAAACTTACCGCTACCTGCAGATTATCATTGTACGCATTGTTACCTACGGTAAGTTTATTGTTTTCCGCGTAGGGCAGGCCTATGATAAAACTATTGTCTTCGCTGACAACGGTAGAATTGCCGTTTACCGCCGAATTAATGATAATGGAGCTTTTGCTCAATATACCTGATGTATCAACCGCTTTTAAAATATAATAGAAAGTTTTATTTTCTGTAATAAGTTCCTGAAATAAAAACGTGTTTGAACTTAACGCCACGTAAACGCCTGCTGAAATAACGCCCGTCAGGCTGTCGGCTCTGTAAAGGTTGTAGCCTAACAGGTCATCAAGCACACTGCCGTCTTCATTTAAGGTAACGGGTTCCCATCTTAAAATTACAAAAGTTCCGCTGATATTGCTTTTTATGCCCAGGGGTTCTTTGGGTGTTGAAAGTACCGGTACGGTAAACTCCCATACAGCGCTTGCCGTTACGGCACCGGTAGTATCTGCCGCCAGGACTTTCCAGTAATATTTTTTATTTTCAGACAGCCTGCCTGTGCCGGCTAAAGCATAATTGGATTCAGATAATCCCGAATATGAAGTAACGGTAGAAAATTCCGTATCCGTAGAAAGCATTAAAGTATAGCTGGCATAATCCAGCGGGTCCGGGTCTATGGAATCCTGCCAGTCTAAAACAGGCAGTGCGGTAACTATCATAGCAGCATTTGCCGGGCTTTGCAGATTAAAAGCCGGAGGCGCCGTGTTCTGCAGGTTTACAAAGAAAATGTATGTATGCGTGCTCAGAGTTTCCGCGCTGAAACTGTCTATGGCGGTAACTCTCCAGAAATAGGTGGTGTCATCCGCTAAATCCACCAGCGGGACAAATGTATTTGTGTTTACGGTAACAGCGTAAGTATTTCCGGCAGAAAATATACTGTCTTTTGAGTATTCCAGTTTATAGGAAACCGAATCCAGCGGATCCGAATCTGTAGGAATACCCCAGCTTAAAACAGGGCGCGCGGTTTTCTGTGTAGTAAAATCAAATGGTGATACCAGGTCAAAGGCGCCGGGCGCTGAATTGTTTAAATTGGTTGAAAACATCCACGTGGTTTGATTAGACCAGACCATATTCATAGTTGAATCTATGGCGCGGACTTTCCAGTAATAAATAACATCATCTTGCAGGTTTGTATCCGGCTTAAAAGCATTTGCGGCAATACCCGTGCTGGAAAGATACGTAACAAAATTTGACGAAGTAGAATACTGCACGGTATAAGTAACTATGCTGTTGGCATCGTTATCATAGCTGGCTATCCACTGAAAATTAGGTTTTAAACTGGGCACCACATCATTATTCGCCGGATAAATCAAATCAAAACTTGCAGGCAAATCATCTGACTCATTTATAACTATGGTTCTGGTCGATGAACCTATTGTCAAACCCGTTACATCCACGGCGCGCACGGCCCAATAGTAAGTAGCATTTTCATTCAAGCCCGCGGTAGGGGTAAAGGAAGAATTAACAATTCCCGAATAAGGGATATATTCCGTAAACGTATCATCCAAAGAAAGCAAAATAGTATAAGTTATGTAATCATCCGGGTCACGGTCAAAGGAGTTGGTCCAGTCAAAAAACGGTTTGCGGGTATTTACCGTAGCGCCGTTAGCAGGCAGTAAAAGTGTAAACGTTGACGGGTATTGTTCCACGGCATTTACCTTAAAACAGTAAGTAGAAGAAAAGGTCCTGTAGTTCTGGGTATCTTTGGCGGCCACAAACCAGTAATACGTTGCATTTTCCACAAGATTCGTTGTAAAAGTATAGGAAGAAAGCACCAATCCGCCTGAAGACGTATATATATTATAGGAAGAGTAATAAACCGTGTAGCGCACATAATCTCCCGCATCATTATCAGTTGCGTCGCTCCAGTCAAGGGAAGGGCGCGGGGTATTTACTTTCTGGTTATTATCCGGGGAACTAAGCACAAAATTTGACGGAAATTCATTGGCTGAATTAATGGTCATGTTCCACACCGCAGAAGAAGTTTCCCCGGCTTTATTATCTACCGCATAAACTCTCCAGTAATACAGGGTGTTTTCATTTAAATCATCGGCAAAAGTATAACTGGTTGCCGCTATGCCGGAAGAATATACCGGCGTAGTAAAATCTGTGCTGGTGGCATATTCCACGCGGTAAGTAATAGTATCCCAGGGGTCCGTATCTGTTGCCGGGGCCCACCTGAAAACAGGCCGTCTGGTACTTATAACCCCGCTGGAGCTGATTAAAGAAAAAGTGTTCGGGCCGGAATTTGTTATATCCACCCTCACGCTCCAGGTGCCTATGGCTACAAAAACTCCGTTAGTGTCATGCGCTTCCACTTTCCAGTAGTAAGTATTATTGTCCACCAGTCCTGTTACGGTAACAGACGCCACGTCAGTATCCTGGTACTGCACGGGTGAAAAAGCAGGATTGGTCTGCCACCAGATTCTGTAAAAAGACACCCGGTCAAACGGGTCCGGGTCTTCCGTTACTCCCCAGACAAAAGTGGTAGCCGCTGTTGTAAGCATTTGATAATTTACCGGGCTTGTAAGACTGAATGCACCCGGCTGCTGGCTGACGGCATTGATACAAATAGTCCAGGTGGATGAAACCGCCTGCAAACTGCCAAACGGGGAATTATCATACGCTCTGGCTGACCAGTAAAAAGTAGTATTTTCCTGCAATCCCTGCGAAGGCGTATAGGCAGGATTTCTTAAACCGGAAGAAGTGGTATAGACACTGAAGTCACTGTAAGAAGACAGCCAGACACTGTAAAAAACCGAATCACCGGGGTCAGCATCTATTGAAGCGGTCCACGCAAAAACAGGATTGTTAATAGTAACCAGCCCGCTGGATACGCTTAAAGATATACCCGAAGGAGGCATATTGGCGCCATTAACTCTTATTGCCCAGGTAGAAGATACCGTTTCATAACCCAGAGAATCTATAGCCCTGACGGACCAGTAGTAAGTAGCATTTTCAGTTAAATTTGCCACAGGTGTAAAAGAAGAAAGCACAAGCCCCGCAGAACTTACCTTTGTAGAAAAATCCATAGAAGTAGAAATCCAGATAGTGTACCTGATGTAATCGCCCGGGTCTGAATCATTGGAATCAGCCCAGTCAAAACCCGGCCGGTTGGTAAATACTATTGAATTATTTGCCGGAGTAGAAAGAGAAAATGCATACGGATACTCATTGCCTGCATTTATTTTTACAGTCCAGGTAGAAGAACAGGTCACGGCGCCTTTATTGTCAACGGCGTGCACGCTCCACTGATAGGTAGCATTTTCTATCAAAGAAACTGTTGGGGTAAAAACAGTTGTTGTTAAGCCCGCTGAAGAAATGGCGGTAATAAAATTATCTGAAGAATAATTTACCTCGTAAGTAACTGTATCCCAGGGGTCCGCATCTGTAGAAACGCTCCAGCCGAATTCCGGGCTTGTCTGGCTTACAATACCGCTTGAGTAAAGCAGGTTAAACGCAGAAGGCAGTGAATTTGTATGGTCCACTCTTACGGTAAATGTTGAAAGGCAAAGCGTCAGGCGCCCCGTTGTATCTCTGGCATAAACTTTCCAATAATAAGTTGTATTGTCAGCCAGATCCGTAACACTGTAAGAATTAACGGATGAGACTCCGGAAGTATGCGTCGGTGTAAATAATGGATACTTGGACCAGTAAATATCATACTGCACAATACTATCACCCGGGTCCGGGTCTATGCTGTTTTGCCACGCAAAATCAGTAGCAGAAAGCAGTAACAGCTGGTTATCCGCAGGAAAAGAAAGGTTAAACGTATCAGGCGCTTCCTGCAAAACATTTATCCTGAAAGTTCCGGTAGAACTGCCCTGGGCCTGATAGGTGTCTGAATCTTTTGCAATAATTCTCCACGAATAAGCGGCATTTTCCACCAGGTCTGTGCCTGTATTAAAGTACGAAGAAACAAATCCGGAAGATGAAGTATAAGTTAAAAAGGCGGTGCTTGAATAATCTATCCTGTAGGTTACGGTGTCTCCGAACACGGCATCTGTATCAATGGACTGGCTCCAGTAAAATGTAGGCTGCTGTAAAGCTATAATTACGTTACCCGTGGGGGTAAGCACATCAAACGCGCCCGGCGCGTGATTTATTTTTGCATAAGTTGTGGCAATGTTTGAAAGGCCGGTCCATACGCCGGTTTCTGTAACGCTGGTTACCCAGACCGCAAAATAACAGGTAGCTCCTGCCGTAAGGCCGGTAAAAATTTTACTTTGTCTTTCGCCAGTGTTAGCTACCGCGGTAGAAAATGACAGGTTTCCTATGGTGCCGGTAGTAAAAAATATTGCTGAATCCGTAGAAGCTTCAATTTCACAGAAACTGCCGGCAGGCAAAACAAAGGGCCCCGGGTAAGACCAGCTTAGCACCGCAGAGCCGTTTAATGAGCCCGGCATAGCCGCCAAATCTGACACCGCTTCCGGTACAGCAAAACAGGGAAGAGCAACCCCTGATAAAACCATAATGATTGTTACAAATATTTTTTTAAACATATTTTTCTACATTAGCCCAGTGCTGTATTTACCTTCTCAAGAAGCTGCGCTGCATTGTAAGGCTTTGTAATATATCCGTTGGCTCCGGCGTTGGTTAATAGTTCCGGTTCTTCTGATAAATCATGGCCGGTGCACATAAGCACGGGAGTATTGGCAGTGGCTGCATTAGCTTTAATTGCCTTGCAGGCTTCCCAACCATCCATCTCGGGCATTTCTGCGTCCAGCAGGATAATGTTCGGCAGTTCTCTTGACGCCGCTTCCACCGCTTCAGCGCCGTTGGCAGCTTCAATCACGGTATGCCCGCCTTTTTCCAGCGCCATTTTTGCAATTTTTCTCATCATACTTGAATCATCAGCTACTAATATTTTTGCCATAAGCACCTCTTACATCTCCTTTATTCCATAGTGAGCTGATTTTACTTTAAGTTTCCCGCTGTCAAGATTAAAACTTAAGGAACGCCCGAAATTTTTGCCCGTATCTTCTGAAACAAGGGGTATATTTTCTTCCTGCAAAACTTTTTTAACAGCACTGATATTTCTCTCGCCCACATTCATTGCCGGATTCGGCACAGTCAGTGCAAACATGCAGGCACCGCCGGCTATTTTGGCTACAATTCTTTTTTTATTGGCTCCCAGTTTTACCATATCTTCTATCATCATGCGTATGGCCGTATCAGCAAACTTAAGCGGAGACGTGGTTATTCTTGATTCTTCTATACTGGGCAGCATTATATGCGCCAGGCCGCCGATTTTTGTAACCGGGTCAATAAGCGCTATCCCCACACAGGAGCCCAGCCCCGTGCTTTCTATTGCCGCCGGGCTTTTGCAGGCCTTGTAATCAGCTATCCCTACGCTAATAATTTTAAATTCTGCGCATTCACTCATTTTATTCCCAATCTTTCAAATAATTTGTTAAAAGATATTATGTCCGGCATAAAGATGAACTTACCGGAAATTTTTTCGCCTTCAATCTCAATAAAGGTTTCCATCAGCAGGGCGTAATCCGCGTTCTGGGATATTTCTATCAGCATAAAATCAATAATAGCCCCCAGCATATCCGCGGAATAAAAAGGGACTGAAATATATATTTTTGAATCAATCATATTGGCAATAGCGTTTATATAGGAATTGGTAGTTATATTGGAAAGTTCCATAAGCGCAGATTTTTTCATTTCCTCGCCTTTTTCATCCATATCCGCAAGAATGGTATTTGCCAGGCCCTCAGCTGTTTCTTCCGGGAAATAAAGGAATATTCCGCCGGTAAAATCTCCGGTAAGCGTAAAATAAAACCCTCTTATCCTTAGGTCGGCCCCGCCCATAAGTTCGGGCATTTTGCTTATCAGCGCTACGCTGATATCTGGCACTTTTACGGTAACGCGCTTATGTATAAACTCAGAAAGCGCCGTGGCCGCATGGCCGGTGCCGATGTTTATTATTTCCTTTAGGGCATCAATTTTATTTTCCAGTATTTTTTCCATGCTTTTTTATTTCCTTTATCTGGCTGTTCACGGCTGATAGAATTAAATCCAGAGAACTCTGGTTCGGTATTAAAAAAAACTGACCGCAGATATTTTCCGATGCGTCATTAAAACACATTTTCATTACCAGGGCATATTCGGTTTCCTCTGCCAGTTCAATAAGAATATTATCTATAATGGCATCTACGACATCATAAGAAAGAGAGGGAACGGTAATATAAATATATTTGTCTGTTGTTTTTGCCAGGTAATTCACGAAAGCGCCAATTATGATATTGCCAAACTCAGTCAGCGCTGATTTTTCCATGGTTCCGAGCAATTTGGTTTTGCCCATTTTTTTATTAAGCAGAATATCGGAAAGAACCATTGATGTTTTCCGGGGCAGTGTAAGCAGAAAACCGCCGGATAAATCACCCGCAAGCCTGCAATAAATACCCGAAACCAGCTCAGAACACCCGCAAATATTAGAAGAAACTTCGTTTAAGGGGACGATTTTGATTTCAGGTATAGACATATTTATTTTTTGATTAACCATTTTTGATATGGCGGTTGTAGCATTGGCTGTGCAGGTGGTACAAATCTCTTTTACGGCATCTAACTGCAGTTCATTCATTTTCTTCATAATGTCTCCAGGGAGGCGATATCTATAATAAGTACTACTTTTCCATTGCCCATAATTGTAGCTCCGCTGAAATTTTTTGCGTGCTTTGTAACCCCGGGAAGCGACTTTATGACAATTTCGGATTTGCCCACAAGCGAATCTACCAGGATACCTATTTTATTTCCGTTTACTTCTACAATAACTGTATAATAATCGCAGTCAAGATTGGCCCTGCCTTGGGAATCCCCGCAGGTTTTATTTATGCCGAACAGTTTGTCCAGCCGTACCAGCGGAATTACCTCGTCGCGATGCAGAAAGACCTCTTTGGTTTCAACTTTGTTAATTTCCCTGGCGCTGAGGCAATAGGATTCTTCAATGCTTGACAGCGGAATGGCATAAGTCTCATCCCCTGTTTTTACCAGCATAGCCTGGATAATTGCCAGGGTAAGAGGAAGCTGAAGTATAAAGGTTGAGCCCTCGCCTTTTTTTGAAATGATTTCAAACTTGCCGTTAAAAGACTCAATTACGCTTTTAACAACATCCATGCCTACACCGCGCCCTGAAAGGTCCGTCACTTCTTTTGCCATTGAAAATGAAGGGAGACAAATAAGATTAAAGGCTTCTTTTGAAGAAAGTTTAAGCGCTTCCTCTTCGGTTATAATGCCTTTCTCAACTGCTTTGGCTTTAATTTCTCCGGCATCCATGCCTTTGCCGTCATCTTTTATTTCAATGGTACAATAGCCTCTTTCACGCCGGGCCGTAAGGGTGATATTTCCGGCTTCGGATTTTCCGCCGGCAGTTCTTGCGCCGGTAGTTTCTATGCCGTGGTCCAGCGCATTTCTTAGCAGGTGCACCAGAGGCTCATTTATTTCTTCCAGAAGCGTCCTGTCAATTTCTATTTCCGCGCCGTGTATTTTAAAAATAATTTCTTTATTAAGCCTTTTTGAAAGGTCGCGCACCATTCTGGGATAACGGTCAAAAATATTTTTCAAGGGAATCATTCTTGTCTTCAAAACTTCTTCCTGCAGTTCAGTGCTTACCCTGTTAAACTGCTTGAGCGCCGTTGAAAGCTCATAATTTCCGGCGGTTTTTGCAATTTCAATCAGCTGGGCTTTATTGATTACCAGTTCGCCCACCAGGTTCATAAGCCGGTCCAGGTTTTCAACTCTTAGGCGCACGGTCTGGGCCACAGTATGGCCGGGTACCGGGCCCGGTTTTTGCTCCTGGTCCACAGAAATTTCATCCATATGCGTTTCGCGGAGTTCTGCAGGTTTTGATTTTTGCGGCAATGGGTTTTCGTTTAACTGGCAGGCCAGTGCTGAATTTTGTAATTTTTCTATTAATCCGGCAACATTTATGTTTTTCTTTTCTCCCGTAGCTACTTCATCTACCAGGCTTTCTATATTGTCAAAACAACCGAATATGGTGTTAATGAGTTCAGTGCTTGCGTGCAGACTGCCCGTCCTGAGCTTATCAAGGATATTTTCCATTTCGTGGGTAAGCGCTGTAATACCCTCATAACCCATGGTAGCTGCCATACCTTTTATGGTATGGGCCACACGGAAAATATCTTTAAGCGGCTCAATACCGGCAGGATTTTTTTCAAGCTCCAGCATGGCGGCATTAAGCTTGTTTAAATTTTCCTTTGCTTCGGAAATAAATACTTCCCTGAATTGTTCCAGTTCCTGTTCGTCCATATATTAATTTCCTTTTATGGCGTCAACGATTTCCTGCGCTATATTACAAAGCGGCAGGGCCCTCTGGGAGGCGCCCGATTCCGCGGCTGATTTAGGCATACCGTAAACCAGCGATGTTTTTTCATCCTGCGAAAAAGTTTTTCCTCCGGCATTTTTTATGGCCATAAGGCCTTTTGTACCGTCACTGCCCATACCGGAGAGGATAACACCTACGGTATTTTTGGAAAAAGCCTCCGCCACCGATGCAAACATAACATCAACCGACGGCCTGGGTATGGAAGGCGTTTTTTCAAGCACAACCATCCCTCCCTTTTTAAGGCGGGTCAGGGTCATAGTGCTTTCAGCCGGCGAAATAAGTATTCTTCCGGATAAAACCATATCGCCGTCCTGCGCCATCTTTACAGGCATCTGGGCTATTTTTTCAATATGAAAGGCAAACGGCTGGATAAAATTCTGCGGCATATGCTGGGCTACAACCACGCCGGCGCCCAGGTCAGCCGGAAGCTGGTGCAAAACCTCATAAAGAGCAGGAGGCCCGCCTGCCGAGGAACCTATAGCAACCACTTTAAACGCTGGAATACTCAGATGTTCTGTTTTCCTGGCCCGGGCCTTGTTGTCTATCATCACCTGAGCAAGTTTGTTTTTATCAACACTGCCGGCGGCTTTTATTTTCAAAATCAGTTCGTTTTTCACCGCGGCCGTATCAGCCGAAGATACAGGTTTATGTATTGCGTCAAAGACGCCGTTTTTGAAAATCTCGGACGTTATTTCAGCGTCCGGAGTAGCAATGGAGCTGAATATGATAACAGGAATCTTTGCCTGTTTATTTATTTCTTCAAGGGTCCAAAGCCCGTCAGGTGTAGGCATAATGACATCCAGTAAAATCACATCCGGCTTAAGCAGGGGAATTTTATCCATTGCCTCCCGCCCCCCGGAAGCTTCTCCTGCAATTACTATTTCCGGGTTGCCGGCAAGCATCTCTCTTACCATTTTTCTCATAAAGAGAGAATCATCAACAATAAGCAGTTTAATCATAGCATCCTTTTTATTGCGTCCAGCAGTTCTTCCTTTTTTACAGGTTTCACCACAAACCCTTTAGCGCCGGCCTGCTTGGCATCTTCTACAATTTTTTCCTGTCCCATAGCCGAAACCATAATGATTTTTGCCGAAGGATCCAACTCAATAATCCTTTTAACGGCAATAATTCCCGAGTCAATGGGCATAATAATGTCCATGGTTACAAGGTCAGGTTTGAGCAGTTTGAACTGGCTTAAAGCTTCGGTGTCGTTTTCCGCTTCGCCTATAACCTGATGGCCGGCTTTTTCAAGCATATTTTTAAGAGTAAGCCGCATGAATTTTGAATCATCAACTACAAGTATCTTTGCCATTTAAACTCCTCCTTTACATTTTCTAATCTCTAATCTTGATTTTCTTACTTCCCTATGGATTCCCGATAGAACCTTTCGGGAATGACATAGTGTTTTTCTGTCATCTTCGGGCATTCCGCTAAATGTTTGCAAAGACCCGGAGATCCAGGTGTTTTACTTCCCTATGGATTCCCGCCTGCGCGGGAATGACATAGTGTTTTTCTGTCATCTTCGGGCATTCCGCTAAATGTTTGCAAAGACCCGGAGATCCAAGTGTTTTTAAAGCAATTCTTTATATAAATCTTTCCAGTCAGGATTTTTTTCTTCAATCAATCTTATTTTCCACTCTCTATTCCATTTTTTAAGTTGTTTTTCTCTTTTAATGGCTGTTTCTATTTCTGTCGTGTGCTCATAATATACTAAATCATGAACAGTGTATTTATTTGTAAAACCAGGTACCAGATTATTCTTGTGTTCATAAACACGTTTGATTAAATCATTTGTTATTCCAGTGTAAAGCGTGCCATTCTTTTTACTTGCCATAACATAAATGTAATAATTTTTCATTTATTTGTATTACCACTTTTAAAAAGACCCTCATGGATTCCCGATAGAACCTTTCGGGAATGACATAGTGTTTTTCTGTCATCTTCGGGTGCACCTTAATTTGTCATCTTCGGGCTTGACCCGGAGATCCAGTTGTCTTCTTAATTTCAAATTTCCAACGTCCCTACGGATTCCCTTTTCTATATCTTCCTGTAAATATGCTCCGGCTGAAATTCAATCCCAAACTTGTACGTCCCCTGCAGGACCGGCAAAATTTCAGATTTTCCTATAATAAACAGCCCGCCGTCAACCAGCGAATCGTAAACCTTCTGAAAAATAAGTTCTTTTGCATGCCGGGCTATGTAAATCATGGCATTGCGGCAGAAAACCATATCATTCATTCTCGGCCCGGCGTCTGACATAAAATTACCCTGACGGAAAGTAATATATTTTTTCAGGCCCTCCGTTATTTTCATTTTCATTAAATCTTTATGTTTCTCATCTGCTACAGGGCAGAAATATTTTTTGATAATTGCTTTGTCTACCGCGCCTGCATTTTTTAACTGCGCTTCGTCGTACACGCCCCTGGCTGCTTTTTCCAGCGCGTCATTATCAATATCAGTTGCAGTGATACTTAAAGAAAAGCCGGGCGGCAGAAGCCCTTCCAGAAGCATCGCAATAGAGTAGGGCTCTTCTCCCGTAGAGCAGCCCGCTGACCAGATTTTTATGTTAGGCAGTGTATTTTTCTTCTTTTCTTCTATAAGCCGGGGAAAATATTTCTGCCGGAGCGTGTTCCAGAGCGGCGGATCCCTGAAAAACTCAGTAACATTGATACTGAAAGCGTCAAAGAGTTTTACGTATTCCTGCGGGTCTTTTTTCAAAAACTCCGCATAAACGGCAAAATTATCCTTCTTTATCTTTAAAACAAACAGGCGTGCATTTATTCTTCTTTTTACATAATCTTCAGAATATTTGCTCAGGTCAAATTGACGGTCAATAAAAACCCTCTGCCTAAGCAGCGCGTACTCATTTTCAATCATAACCTGAAACCTCATTTTACCTTGAATTTAGACACAATATCCTGAAGTATTTTTGACGAATCAGCCAGTTCTTTGGCTGATGATGCAATTTTTTCAACAGCCGCTGACTGTTCTTCGCTGGTGGCAGTTACTTCCTCGGAGCTGGCGGCTGTTTCCTGCGCAGCTGCGGCTATCTGCTCCATCTGCTTGGCTATTTTTTCTATCTGGGTTGAAATATTGTCAAAGTTTTCACTGGCCGTTTCAATCAAAGCAACTCCTGCAGCTACTTCGGTTTTCCCGTATTGAGACGCTGTTGCGGCTTCGCCGGTATTTTTCTGCACTTCGGCTATTATTCTGGATATTTCTTCGGCTGACTTTGATGAACTTTCAGCTAATTGCCTTACTTCGTCTGCTACAACGGCAAAACCCCGGCCCGCTTCACCCGCTCTGGCGGCTTCAATGGCGGCATTAAGCGAAAGCAGGTTGGTCTGGTCGGCTATTTTTGTAATTACTTTTACAATGGCACCTATCTGTGAAGAACGGCTTGAAAGAGATTCCATGGCCAGCGCGCCTTTTTCAACAGCACCCTGAATAGTTTGCATTTTTCCTACCAGCTCCAAAATAGATTTCTTGCCTGTTTTTGTGGCTTCGTCAGTAGCCTGGGCCGAAGTTGAGGAAGAATGGGAGTTCTGGGCAACAGAAGAAGTGGCGGTGGATATCTGAGAAATGGTTGAAGACAATTGCGCCACCGTCTGGCTGGACTGGCCTGACACCTGCGCCAGGGTTGCCGATGAACCCGAAATAATCATTGATTGCTCTGAAATATTTTCTATTATTTTCCTGAGGCTGGCTGACATATTGTTAAACACTTTTGCCAGGTCGCCCAGTTCATCATTATTTTTTACGCTGATTGGTTCCTGGGTAAGGTCCCCTCCTGCTATTTTTCCGGCTGCTTTAGTTATCCTGTGAAGAGGCTTTGTTATCAGGCGCGAAAGAGTAAAAGCAAGAATAAGTACCAGCACCAGAGATAGAATCATTATGGTGTAGGCAAATTTTTCCTGGGATTTGATGTTTTTTTCAGCGTTTAATTTTTCTATTTCATATATAGCTTTTATGCCTTCATTAAAGGGGTCGTAATGGCTCATCAGTTCCGGAAGTATTGCAGCACAGGCCTGGCTGGAAAAATTTTCTGCTTGTGCATACTTCCCTGCATTAAGAGCTGCAATTACGTCTTTTCCCGCCTGATGGAGTTTTTTGTGGGGTTCTTCCAGGCTTTTGTACACATCTTTGAGTTCGTCAAAAGGGCATGCCTGGGCATAATACCATTTGCCGAAAGCGCACTGAGCAGGGTCGGTTTGGCCTTTGAAATCACCTTTTTTGTGTACAGCATCTACCAGCTCATTCACCCATTTATAATGGAGCGTCTGCATCCGGTACAAGTCCGCTCTTAACTCAAGCAGGACAGCCTTTTCTTTCTCAATTTGATACGTTTTCTTTAAACCTTTTTCCCACAAAAGGCCTATTAAAACAACCAGCACTAACATCAAAAAGAAACTAAAATAAAGCTTATAACTTATTTTAAATCTCATAATTTACCTTTCTGGATTGGAAGCTCCGGCCTTATTTAATTTTAAATTTCAAAACAATATCCTGCAATATTTTTCCCGAATCAGCCAGCTGCCTGGCTGAAGATGCAATTTCCTCTACAGTTGCCGACTGTTCTTCGCTGGTGGCAGTTACTTCCTCGGAACTGGCGGCTGTTTCTTCTGCGGCGGCTGCTATCTGCTCTACCTGCTTGGCTATCTTTTCTATCTGGGTTGAAACATTGTCAAAATTTTCGCTGGTAGCCTGGATAAGTTTAACACCGGCTTCCACTTCTGTTTTGCCATGCTGCGACGCTGCTGCTGCTTCGCCGGTATTTTTCTGCACTTCGGCTATTATCCTGGATATTTCTTCGGCTGATTTTGATGAACTTTCAGCCAGTTGCCTTACTTCGTCTGCTACAACGGCAAAACCTCTGCCTGCCTCGCCCGCTCTGGCGGCCTCAATGGCGGCATTAAGCGAAAGCAGATTGGTCTGATCGGCTATTTTTGTAATTACTTTTACAATTTCTCCTATCTGTGAAGAACGGTTTGAAAGAGATTCCATGGCTAACGCGCCTTTTTCAACCGCACCCTGAATAGTTTGCATTTTATCTACAAGCTTAATTATGGATTCCTTGCCTTTTCTTGCAGCTTCATCGGTAACCTGCGCCGAAGAAGAAGAGGACTGCGAATTTTGCGCCACAGAAGACGTGGCAGTGGATATCTGGGCAATGGTTGAAGACAACTGCGCCACCGTCTGGCTGGACTGGTCCGACACCTGCGCCAGAGAAGCGGAAGAACCGGATATCAACATAGACTGCTCGGAAACTTTTTCCATTATTTCTTTCAGGTTCTTGGACATAAGGTTGAACACTCTTGCCAGGTCACCCACTTCGTCACTGCTTTTTATATCAATTTCTTTCTGAGTGAGATCTCCCTCTGAAATTTTTACGGCTGAAAACATAACTTTTCTAAGCCCGCCGGTAATCTGCAGGGTTACAAGCAGCGCAATTAAAATACTGACTATAAAACCTATCGTTATAAATATAGAAGTCATCTTTATTGAATCGCTAAAATTACCGTTTAGTTCTTTCTCGGCAGCCAGGGCTTCATCGACAGCGGCTTTTACCAGAATTTCTACATCTTCAAGCATCTCCTGGGAAGAATCGTCAAAAATTTTCATTACTGCATTGCCCGAAGCAGCATCTCTTTTGTAAGCATTAAACATTTTTACACCGTCAGCATGCATGGCAGCAAGGTCCAGAGACAATTCATTTAATATTTTCAGTTCCTCTTCCCTGCCCTGATTCCAGGTTTTCAGTTTTTCCAGGAGTGCTTCTGCATCCTTCATTTCAGGCTTAATTTCCTTCTCAAGCACATTGATGTCTTTTGTAAGAGAGGCATCTGTAAAATACTGCCAGATGTTTGTGATGTGCAGCTGCAGAGACCTGTCTGTGGACAATCTTTCGTTGATGGTTTTATAATTTTGCAGGTCTGACCGAAACTCATTCATTCTGCCTATGACATACCAGGAAAAAACAGCAGTAAGCGCTATAATAAGCCCGAATCCGCCGTAAAGCTTTTTTCCAATTGTGATTTTCATTTTAAGCCTCCTTCTGTATTTTTTCAAGAGTTACTCTTTCAATATCGCTGAGCACTTTTTTGATTTCAAGCAGAATAACTATCCTTTTGCCGTATTTGGCTATGCCGCTTAAGTATTCTGATTTGATTTTGGATATAGCCGGAGGCAGGGGATCAATCTGCTCCTTTGAAACCCTGATTACTTCTGATATACTGTCAATCATGAAACCAATGCTTTGTTCTTCGGCAGCCGGCCCCTGTTCGGTAACTTCGGTAATCACTATACGGGTTTTATCATCCCTCTCTTTTACCTGCAGGCCGAACCTTTTTCTTAAATCAATAACGGGTATAATTCTTCCACGCAGGTTTATCACGCCTTCAATAAAATCCGGCATACCGGGTATTCTGGTAATTTCTGCCGCCGGTATGATTTCCTGAACCTGCAGAATATTGATCCCGTACTCTTCATCCGCCATCTGTAAAACCACCAGCTGCTGTTCTTCCTTAACGATTCTTTCTCTTGTTCTCAATTCAGACATAACTGCACCTCCGCGCTGTCAATAATTATTTCGTTTCTATTTGCAGGGCTTTTACAACTTTTTCCATAAATACTTTCATATCCAGCGGTTTTTCCAGGTATTCATCAACGCCGCACGCCAGGATTTTATTTTTCACATCCTGTTTGGGATAGGCCGTTATGGCAATTATTTTTGCGCTTTTTGTAAGTTCATTGGATTTGATGTTTTTGCAGACTTCAAAACCGTCTATGCCCGGCAGGAAAACATCCAGTATAACCAGGTCGGGTTTATTGGTAACCACCAGCTCTCCGGCTTCAAACCCGTTTTTAGCAACAGATATTTCAATTTTATCGCTGAGCTTCTCTATGGCCAGGGAAAGCAGTTTTACGGTCAGGGCATCATCATCCACAATGGCAACTTTCTTTATATCACTGCCTTCGCCGAACTGCGCCAGGGCGGGCATATTGTGTTTCTTTAAAAATGCAATTAAATCTTCCTGTTTTACCCGGCGGTGGCCTCCGGGAGTTTTGAAAGCGGGCAGTTCTCCCGCATTTATCCACTGTATTACCGTAGAAAGCGCTACCTGGCAGATTTGGCCTACTTCAAAAGTACTGTAAATTGGTTTTTCCATGTGTTAAAAATCCTTTCAATACCCTTCGCGGAAATCCATGTCTATCCAGTTTCTTCCTTTTATTTAAATGATACTGGATACCTGCCCGATAAAGGCATGTATAGATAGCGCTTAAGTCCGCTCCGGGTATTTCAGCGTAGGGTTTTTTGCTGCGCTAAAAATAAAGTTAGAATCCACGCCAGTGAAGGCGTGGTGCTTCAATAAATATTGTAGTAATTGCAAGAAATGTAATTAATGCAATCTATGTAATTATTATAGCGGAATTCGGGCAAAAGTCAAGGTTTTTTTATTATATTATATGCTATACTTGTAAAAGTAGATAAAATGATTAATTAAGGAGAAAACAATGGCTGAAAAGAAGAATTGCTGGGAATTTAAAAACTGCGGAAGGCAGCCGGGCGGATTGAAAGTTGCCGAATTTGGGCAATGCCCTGCCGCAACAATAGTAGCTGTAAACGGCGTTAACAACGGCAAAAACGGCGGGCGGTCCTGCTGGGTATTAGCGGGAACGTTATGCGGAGGAAAAGTTCAGGGGACTTTTGCCGCAAAACTTGCCAACTGCTTAAACTGCGAGTTTTACAAACTGGTTATTCAGGAAGAAGGCGCCGGTTACGTAAAATCTCTTGATATACTGAAAAAAATAAGCGGAAAATGAGGCGTTTCACCTTCATTTCTCATTTCAAAGAACTGTTTACTTTTTCAAGAACCTGCACTGCCAGGTAAGGTTTTGTAATATAGCCGTCTGCTCCTGCGCCGGTAAGAAGCTCCGGTTCTTCCGACAAATCATGGCCCGTGCACATAAGCACAGGTATAGCCGCGGTAGCAGGATTTCCTTTAATAGCTCTGCATGCTTCCCACCCGTCCATTTCAGGTATCCAGCAGAATCTTCTTGCTTTTTTTCTTCCGGCAGTTTCCGTATTTCTGAAAGGCTTTGGGGGTCTCCCAATCTATGGGGAAATTGTGGATAACTTCTACAATCTATGGGGCAAACATTAAACCCAATTACCCCTAAAACCCACTTTTAACTTCTTTTTTTCTATAACATTTCTTGGTCATCCACAA
>Ga0208977_1000623_pt1 | contig 24367 bp, 12 predicted proteins | sample RifOxyA2_FD_184030 | JGI IMG/M metagenome (GOLD analysis project Ga0208977, IMG submission 184030) | Groundwater microbial communities from Rifle, Colorado - Rifle Oxygen_injection A2 (SPAdes) | ecosystem: Environmental > Aquatic > Deep subsurface > Groundwater | place: Rifle, Colorado, United...
TTAATTTGACTCGTTTGAATTTATGTTATGAATTTAGACAGATTATTATTCTTTGTAGTCTTCACCCAATATAATTAGTATGTTTGTGCTACTGACGGTCTGTTCGCCCTCCGGCAAAATATTTTTAAGCGGAATATTCAGTGATGATTGTATTTTTTCAATCATTCCAACATCAGAAACGGCAGATAATACATATATACCGCTTTCGGCGGTTGGACGGGTTTGGGTATTGCCAACTTCTTTTACTTCTATATCCTGCCCCACAAGTTTTTCTTTTACTCTAGCCGCCAGTCCGGCGCGCCAAGTTCCGTTTTGAATTTCAATTGAATCTTCCGGATTTTCAGTGGAGCCCCCAGATTCGTAATCAGTTTCCTTTTCTGTGGCGATATTTATTGATTCCGGCGCTGGCGTGTCTTGCGACGGCGTGGAATCTTTTTCAGAATTATATTCAAAAATATTTTTTATCGCGTCTTTCATACTGTCAAAATTTCCAGTAACCGGGCTAAGAATGTAAGCGCCTTCCGCCGTGTAACCGCTTGTCAAAAAACCGCTGGCCTCTATATCAAACACCAAAGTGGTTATGTTTGAAAAATCAATATCGCGTCCGATTTTAAGGAGTTCAATCATACCTGATAATTCTATGTTTGTGCTGATATGTTTTCCCAATGATTGAATGATCTTGCTGATTCTGATCGGATTAGCCAGTGTTTGAAACGACAGAATTTTTTCTTTGAGCGAAAGAATTACTTTTTGCTGTCTCTTGGCGCGCGCGAAGTCAGAACCCTCGCCGTTATTGCCGTGTCTTGAACGGGCATAGTTCAAAGCGCGTTCTCCGTCCATAGTTTGTACGCCTTCCATAAAAGTCAGCGATTGATATTTGTCATCCGGAGTGGGGAATTCATGGTCGGTAAAAGTTTTTTCCACATCAATTTTAACACCGCCGACATTGTCAATGATTTCTTTGAACGCTTGAAAATCCACTCGGACATAATAGGGGATCTCAATATCAAAAGTATCCTCCACTATTTTCGCGGCAAAAACCGCTCCGGCGCCTTCCTGTTTCGCTTCGCCATAAGCATTAGCATGATTTATTTTTTGCAGTCCGTAGCCGGGTATTTCCACACCTAAATCTCTGGGAATTGATATCATGGCGATATGCCCGCTGGAGGGTTTGATGCTGACTATCATCATTGTGTCTGTCAGATATGGCCCATTATGTCCCGGACCGCCCATGCCGAGCAATAAGATGTTGATGCGGTCGTCTTTTTTCCCTGCCAGCTCCGGTTGTCTTTTGAATACGAAGTTGGTGATTTTTTTGATAATACTGGCCGGCTTTTTTGGCTCCAAAGTTATTGGGTCGTATTCGTAAGGATTTTCCGACACGGCCGGCGGGGTAAAAGCTCTGATCAAAAAAATACTGGCTAACAAGACAAAAAGGCCTAAAACTAAAAATCGTTTTCGGCTTTTTCGGGGAGGGTTAAGCTGTTTGTCCGCCTCTTTTTCCAGAAAATTAAGCGGTCTTTTCTCAATTTCCTCCTGGTTTCTTGGATTATTATATTCTTCCAACATGTGATATATTATATGCTAAAAAGGAGTAATAATCAAGGTCTCTTTATTGCGTTGGTTTGGCGGGTTGTGGTATAATATTATTGAAGTAACTTGTAATTTGCAGTAACTATTGGTCAATCTACAAGCTAAAAAGCTAATAAGCTAAAATTATGCCTGAGACATTAACACCAAACAGCATTACCGGAGATATAGTGCACGAATGGACGGTACAAGAGTATGACCGGCACCAACGAGGTCTGCTTTGGTATATTCTTATAATTTCCGCGGGGATGATATTAGTGGCTTATGGGTTTATGTCAAATAATTTTTTGTTTTCTTTGATAATTATTTTATCCGCGATAATTTTATTTATACAATCATATCAGTCGCCGGCTCAAGTTTTGTTCAGGATAACGGAATTGGGCGTGGTGCTGGGGAATCGGTTTTATAAATACTCCGAATTAAAAAATTTTTATATTATTTATCAGCCGCCGGAAGTGAAGACTTTATTTATTGAGCCAAAGAGCGGTATGCGTCCGGTTTTAAGAGTTCCTCTTTTGGATGAAGATCCTCTGAATGTCAGGGAAGCAATGAATGTTTTTTTGGTTGAAGATTTGGAAAAGGAAGAAGAGCCTTTTACGGATATGTTTGCCAGAAGATGGAAGATACATTGATATCTAAACATACAAACATTTAAACATCTAAACATTATTAAACCCGCCTGATGGCGGGTTTAATTTGGTGCTCTCGACAGGAATCGAACCTGTATTGCCAGATCCGCAATCTGGCGTCCTATCCGTTGGACGACGAGAGCCTTTATTTGATTTGTTTACATTGTTATAAAATTGTTTGTTGTTTTCTGTTGACTCGCCCTGTACCGAACGAGCACGAGCGAGTTCTGGTATCAGGGTCCGTTGCTTGTCCCGCCATATGGCGGGAGACGACGAGAGCTTATTTAGGCAAATTATACCTAAAAAAAGGGCTTTTGTCAACCCCGCACCAGCCGGACACTGTGGGTATTGGATTTAAGCTAAACTTAATAAAAAATATAAACACTGAAACAAAGTAAAAACCTTTTAGAATTTTTAGTAAAGTAAGGCTTAAAATAAAAGTTTAATTTTAAAAAAAGATTATATAAAAAATAAAGACTGAAGTGTCCGGGTCGGTGACGGGGTCAAGGCACCGTATGTGATCAAGGGGTCTTTACATTTTTGTCAAAATATGGTATATATGTTTTACACACGCGAATACAGGAGATAAAAATGAGAGTATTGGAAGTTGATCAGTGGACGTCAACCGGAAATGTCGAAGAACATACTATGGAGGATTTCGATATCAACGGCGTGGAAGGCGGCGATGCCAAAGCTGCGAGGGAGATTTTTGGCGGTCATGCCAAGATCCTTGAAGTTCACGAAGAATCGCGACCGCGATGCGGTTATGTGTGGTTCATCACCGGAGAAGATGGCAAACTGAAATTCTGGAAAGGGAGCTACGATTCAAGCGATTGATTCACCTTCGTCGTGATAACGGCTTTTCGTCCTTTGGACGGAAAGCCGTCTTTTTTATAGATGAAAATTTTTTGGCGCGCGGCGGCTGATGTTGACATATGGTTTTCCATATATTAATATGATTATCACACAACAAAGGAGAAGTGTGATGTTTGGAAAAAAGAAAGAAAAAAGAATCAAGCTTCCAACGATGAATTGTTATCTGGTTGCCGATCAAATCGGCAGGTTTATTACCGATACCGTCTTGTCGGCTCATAAAACCGGCGGAGTAATCGGTTTGTCGGGCGGGGTTGACTCTACTGTGGTGGCGGCTCTGGCCCAAATGGCCTTCAATATCCATAACAGGCTGGAACTCGGTCCAAAGCTTGAGTTGGTTGGCTATATTCTGCCAAGCAAGACAAACCAACCGGAGGACACTCTGGATGGTCTAAAAGTGGCCCGAAGGCTGGGTATAAGGCACGAAATTTACAATATTGAGCCCCATATCTCGCCGTATGATAATATTCTTAGTCGCGCTGACAAAAAATCTTATCTTTTCCACAAAGGCAATGCCATTTCTCGCGCCAGGGGAAATATCCTTTCCACTTTTGCGGCGTTGGAGAATAAGATAGTTCTCGGTACCGGCAATAAGGACGAAGACTTCGGCATTGGCTATTACACCCTTTTCGGGGATGGCGCTGTCCACTGCAGTCCGATTGGCGATCTATCCAAGAGATTGGTTCGCCAAATGGCGGTTTTTCTCAATTTCAGCGAATCTGCCAACCGAATACCAACAGCCGGGCTTGAACCTGGCCAGACCGATTTTAAAGATGTCGGCTACAGCTACGATGTGGTGGAATTGCTTACGGAAGCATACACCCAAGGCCTGACCAATGAGGAAGTGACCAAACACAGTTTGATTGTTGATTTGATTGAAAAAGAAATGCTGGGGTATGTGAAGACCTTTGGCGTGCCGAAGTTTTTGATGGTTAAGGATATCATCGGTGATTTCCTTAGGAGAAACAAATCGGCGCAAGCCAAAGCCAAAATCCTCCATCCTCCCATAGCCAAAGTCACACTTGAGTATAAGTAAGCGAGAGCTTGCTTGAGGGTCCCGACTAAGTCGGGACCCCTTATTTTTTTAAAAATAATTTTTGTGATAAAATACCGGTAACTATGCAATTAAAATCAAAAGTATCACAATTAAACAGGGTGGGAAAAACAGTGGAAAAGCAATTGAACAAGCTCGGCATTAAAACCGTGCGGGATTTGCTTTTGTATTATCCGTTTCGATATGAGGATTATAGTAAGGTGGAAAAGATTGCCAATCTTGAAGTTGGCAAGCAGGTCACTATTAAGGCCGAGATTACAAAATTATCCAGCCGGTATAATCCAAGAACAAGAATGGTGATTGTGGAGGCGGAAGTGGCGGATGATTCCGGCGTTTGCAATCTGATTTGGTTTGGGCAGAGATTTATCATTAAAGTTTTAAAGACAGGGGATTGGGTGAATTTTTCCGGCAAGGTCAGCGTTAATAAAAAAGGCATCAGTCTGGCTTCGCCGAGTTATGAAAAAATCCGCGCCGGTTTCAGTACCGCTCATACAGCGCGCATCGTGCCGATATATCCGCTGACTTATGGAATAAGCCAAAAACAGCTTAGGTTTTTAGTCAGCCAAGTGGTGGGTGAATCAACAAATATTGCGGATTGGTTGCCGGATGATATTCTTGAAAAAACCGGACTCATGCAATTGAATGAAGCAATCAGTAAAATTCATTTTCCGGTTTCTGAAAACGATATTGAAACGGCCAAAAAAAGATTGAAGTTTGATGAGCTTTTTATTCTTCAGCTTAGGGCGGAGATGATCAGGCAGTCTTTAAAAAGACAAAAAGCTTCAAGAATTGAATTTGATAAGGATGTGGTAAAAAAGTTTTTGGAAAAATTGAGTTTTACTCTGACTGACGCGCAAAAAATCGCCACTTGGGAAATATTTCAGGATATGAATAAGGCTGAACCGATGAACAGACTTTTGCAGGGCGATGTCGGCGCCGGCAAGACGGTGGTGGCGGCAATTTGCGCCAACAGCGCTTTGGAAAAAGGATTTCAAGTGATTGTTATGGCGCCTACTGAAGTTTTGGCTTCCCAGCATTATGAATCTTTTGTCAGTTTATTCAAAGACGGAAAAAATAATGTTTGTTTGTATACACGCAGTAAAGCGGAAATCCACAATGATAATAATATTGGCCATTTAAGCACTTTAGTAAAGAAAAAAAATTATATCGGTGAAAAAATTAGAAAGGGCGAATTGAAAATCGCCATTGGCACCCACGCGCTTTTGTCGGAAAATTTGGTTTTTAAAAATCTTGGGCTGGTGGTTGTGGATGAACAACAAAGATTTGGAGTGGAGCAGAGACGCCTTATAAGACAAAAAAATATCTATGGCCTTCCCGACGCTTCGGTCGGGATGCTCGATTTTCAAACGAAGCCGGCAGCTTCGAGAAAATCGGCACATTTTTTAAGCATGACAGCCACGCCGATTCCGAGATCTTTGGCTCTTACTTTGTATGGCGATTTGGATGTGTCAATTATACGCGGTTTGCCCCCGGGCAGGAAAAAGATAATTACCCGGTTGGTCGCTAAAAATGACAGAACCAAGGCGTATGATTTTATCAGAGGGCAAGTAAAGCAGGGGAGGCAGATTTTTGTTATCTGCCCGTTGGTTGAAATAACGGAAGATAATATTTTGAAATTTGACCAGCTTGATAAAAAAAATGTGCTGGATGAATATAAGAAATTATCAGAAAAAATTTTTCCTGATTTGAAAGTCGCGTATATGTACGGCAAGATGAAGCCTGTAGAAAAAAGCGCGATTATGGAAAAAATGAATAAGGGAGAGATTGATATTTTGGTCTCAACTTCAGTGGTGGAAGTGGGAGTTGATATTCCCAACGCGAGTGTAATGGTTATTGAAGACGCGGAAAGATTCGGGCTGGCGCAACTGCATCAGTTTAGAGGAAGAGTAGGTAGAAGTGTTTATCAATCATATTGTTTTTTGTTTACCCAGCACCATTTTTGTGTTAAAAATGGTGCTGGGTTTACGGAGAATTTTTCTCAAAAATCGCAGGATAGATTGAAATTTTTTGAAAAAAATAATGATGGGTTTAAGTTGGCCGAGTTTGATTTGGCTCAGCGCGGTCCGGGCGAGGTTTATGGCACGGCGCAAAGCGGAATTATGAACCTTAAGTTCGCCAGCACTCGGGATATTGATTTAATCAAAACAGCCCGCCAGTTGGCGAGCGGAATTGATTTTAGCAAGTATCCGAGTTTAAAAGAGAGGGTGAAAGAGTGGGAGAGCGGGATGCATTTGGAGTAGATATTATTTATGGATGTATAAAAATTGTCTGTTTACCTTGTTAAATAACTCTTCTGTTTGATAAGTTATTCCTTCCTTTGAGGATTGTCTGCCGGGGTCATTCACTGTATAAATAGTTTGGCCACCTTTTTGGGTTATACCGGTAAGAACTATGTAATGTCCGTTTGGGGAATATTTCATTGTGTTTGAACCTGTAAATCCAGCTTGCTTTCCACTTTGTATGAGCCATTTTCCATCCTTGAGCAATTGCTTGGCTTTTGCTTCGTCTACCCATTCATATTTTACAGTATAGTCTGCGGCGATTTTATCCATAAATTTTTTTCCGGCTGTGCCCTGTGTTGAAGTGCCTTTTCCACACTGAACTGCTCCGGTATTTTCCGCAATTTTTCCGATTTCAGGTGGTGTAACGCTTGTTTCCCCGAGTCTTTTTAAAACCATAGCAATAGAAGTTGGAGCACATCCGGCATTTTTATATGTACCACAACTATACTTTTCGCTTCCCCATGGGGATGCCCCTTGTCCAAAGTAGGAGGACATAGTATAGGTAAGGCCAAGAGCTTCAGGAATTGGTTGTATGCCAGATAATTCAGTTGATGGGGCATAATCCTTGTCCTGGTCTTCTTTTCCCAAAGCTTCTTCAACACTGATATTAGCCACCCGTAATATTTTCAAACTACCAAACTCAACCAATTGCGGATTAATCGTCCATAATATAGTGTAAGAACCGACTGCCAGTAATAATCCGGTAATTGACCGACCAATCATTTTTTTCGCCCGGCCGATTTGTTCAGTATTGCCGGCTGAAGTAATCCATAAAACACCGGCAAAAATGATAACAATAGTGGCTAAAATAGTCGTGACAATCACCGCGTATCTATACATTGCGGCCAAATAATCCGTAAGGAAAGGCGAGTCAATATAGTTGGGGTCAGTACCCAGATCAACTGTTTTTACTATAATTTTTCTATTGCCTAATTCGTCAATGCCATCATATTGGATCGTACAGTTGCCAGCTGTGCAAATATCGCCCTCTTTCATATCTTTGCATTGGGTTGGGTCGCATTGGACGGTTTGGGCTTTAGATGCCATCGGTATTATTAGTAACAAAAATAATACAAAAAATAATATGAATAATTTATTTGGTTTTTGTGTTATTTTTTGCATAAACAAATGCGATGAGTAAATAATGATATTATATATTTTTTTTACCTAAAAATATTACGTCGAAATACAATTTTACCGCCCCCGCATGGCTTGTGACTATTTTTTCAACTCTTCCCCCATTTTCTTCTATCTCTTTAATTATTTTTTCATATTCTTCTTTAAACTCACTGTTGGTAGAAAAAGGGCTACCCCATATCATAGTGGTATTTTTTGGAAGGATTCCTTCTCTCCAATGATAATGGCTTGGGTCTATCAAACCAACAGCATCAACCTGAAAATTGCTTTTTAGTAAATTAAATACTGTTTCGCCTCCTTTAGAAAAGCCTATGAGATATATTTTATTTCCAGTTTGTTTTTTTGCTTCTTCCGCTTGAGCTTTTATATCATTTATACTATCTTCCCAATTTGCATATACAATAGTGTAGCTGTTCTTTATCTCAGCAGGTATATTATTTTCCATAAATTTTTTTCCAAAGTCAGAAGATGGTTTGCCCCCTATAACAACTAAAATCCCGGCCGTTGAGCCGAATTGATTAATTTGGCTTTCATCAGAAGCTATATTTACATTAGCCACCCTCAATATCTTTAAACTACCAAACTCAACCAATTGCGGATTAATCGTCCATAAAATAGTATAAGAACCGACTGCCAATAATAATCCGGTAATTGACCGGCCAATCATTTTTTTCGCCCGGCCGATTTGTTCAGTGTTGCCGGCCGAAGTAATCCATAAAACACCGGCAAAGATAATGACGATAGTGGCTAAAATAGTCGTGACAATCACCGCGTATCTATACATTGCGGCCAGATAATCTGTAAGAAAGGGGGAATCAATATAGTTGGGATCATAACCAACATCAACTGTCTTGGCTATTAATTTTCTTTCGCCCGTGATTGGGTCCAGCCCGGCATATTCAATGGAGTAGTCGCCGACAGTGCATTCGTCACCTTCTTCCATGCCTACACATTGCGATTCTTGCGCGTTTACGGAAAACAAAGGCAAAAAAATTAATATTGCCGTTATTATGAATGATATTTTAATTTTTTTAATCATTGTATATAAATAAATTATTCAAATGATATATCAATAGTCTCTATACCCTCAGGGTTTGTTTTAATTTCATCAATCGTTATAGATTTTTCTTCATTACCTAGATAGAATTTAGTTTTAGATGTAGGGCCTTCTAAAGTCTTGCCAATACTAACCAAAACTTCCAAAGCTTCATCAATTCTGGCTTTGTTTAGATTTAAGCCCGGGATATTGATTCTCAATTGTGGGGTGGGGAAAATATTGGTAATACTTTCAAGTATGCCATTAAGTACACCAACGCTTTCGCCCGGCAAAGCGGTTAAAACATCAACGATAGAACAAGCTCCGCAATCATTAAAATTATTAATGCAAGTTTCAAACGGAGCGCCGACGCAAATACCGTCTCCTGATACAGAATCGCAGGTTGAGTCTCTTGTTCCGGTGCACTCAAAGCCGGATTCTTCTTGGCAGGTCGCGCTGCAGCCATCTCCGCTAACTGTATTGCCTTGGTCGCAATTTTCAGGCGGATTATTTATCTCGCCGTCTCCGCAATAATCCGCGGTTACGGTTCTTAATTCGCATGAGTCTGTGCACCAAATACAGTCAACACCATAAGCAACAGGCACGCATCGTAGGCCATTATTTGATCCGGCATCACATTCTTCATTGTAAGGGGCGAAGGCTTGTATATCTATTAGCGGGTCTGTAGAAGCGCTATTTCCGCAAGAAAAGACACATTGATACGAACCATCAATAACGGCGCAGACATAACCGGTTTCAATTTCGCAAGCCGAACTGCATCCATCTCCGCTTGTCGCCGGCAGACCAGTATCGTAGTCGCAATCTTCGTAGGCAGGGTCAACTTCTTCGTCTCCGCAAAAACTGGTGTTTCCGGCTTGTTCAACCGAGCAGTTGGATAAGCAAACCGTGCAGGATGTAAGTCCGTAGGAACAATCAGAGTCATTGTTTTGGGATACACCCAAGTCGCAAGCTTCTCTGGTGTCATCACCTGTGCCGGAAATACCGTCCGGGCCGACGCTGATAATATTTTCAACTCCATCGCCACAAAACGGAGCGGTAAAATTTAAAATCTGACTGCAATCGGCATTGCAAAAAGTACAAGAAGGTGTGCCGTACGCGCAGTTAAGAATAGTTTCAGTATTATCATTTCCATCGTCGCAAACTTCTCCCGGGTCTGATGGGTTGCCATTTCCACAAAGCATAGCGCACAAACTATCCGGAGCGGGCGGGGAGGCCGGATTATCAATACAGCTCCAACCGGTCGTCCACGACATACAAGTGCTTTCACAACCATCTCCGCTGACAGTGTTGCCATCGTCGCAATATTCCGCGTCTTCAAGAGTTTCATTACCGCATAAGTAACAGCCGGTTATATTTATTGAGTCGCAAAGGTCACAACCTAAAGTGCCAGAAGGAAGCGAGCCTCCTGTTTGACTGGAACAAGTGGCGCCGCCAAAAGTCAGGGGAGCCGGTACGGATAAATCACAAACTTCAAAATCATTTAAATAACCATCAGTGCCACAAGCATTGAAAGTGCAGGCTTGATCTCCATCACCGCCATCCCAATCACAAGCTAAGGTGTCTATGTTTAAGGGGCTTTCAGTCGGCCAAACATCGCAATCTTCTCCCAAATCGGCATAATTATTACCGCATACGGCGAATTGGCATTGTGAACTGCAAGTGCCGAATGGAGTTAGCGAACCGGGTGGGTCGCAATCTTCAGAACCGCCGGAACCGTTAGGGTCTTGTACCACACTATCGCCGCAAATGGTTAGACCGGTGCAGGTTGCATTACAAGTATTGGCATCGGTGTTATCGCCGTCATCACAAGTCTCCGGTCCGTTGATTGTGCCATCTCCGCAGTAACTGGTAACACCCAATACTCTTTGACAAGTGGCATTGCAAACCATACAGGCAAGACTAGATCCATAGACGCAGGTCTCGGTAATCGTGTTACCGTCATCACACATCTCCGCCCCATTTACAACATTATCTCCACAATAGGTAATAATACCCGGAACATTCTGACAAGTAGACCCGCAAACCGTGCAGGACATCTGTCCATAAATACAACTTTCGGTTACGGCATTACCATCGTCGCAAGTTTCAGTTACTCCTAAACCATTTGGCGCTTGTACTGTGCCATCTCCGCAGTAAGTTGGCGCTGTGCAGGTCGCATTGCAAGTATTGGCATTAGTATTATCGCCATCGTCGCAGACTTCATTAACTTCGGCTCCATTTGGCGTTTGAGTGACATTATCACCGCAGACTGTTAAAGCGGTGCAAGTTGGATTACATTGGCCGGCAGTAGTTGTATTACCATCATCGCAGACTTCACTTAAGCCTACACCGTTTGGCGTTTGTCGTGTGCCATCGCCACAAACGGTCGCACCGGAACAAGTTGCATTACAAGTATTGGCATTAGTATTATCGCCATCATCGCAAGTTTCAAAGAATAGGGTTAAAATTCCATCACCGCAATATAAGCCTTGCATTGTTTGTATTGTGCAGGCGGTATTTCCATCGCCACCATCACTGCAATATTCGCAAGTATCGCCCCAGCCGGCGGTACAGCTGATGGTATTCAAATAACCGTCGTCACATTCTTCTCCGGCTTCAACAAGCGCGTTGCCACAGTCGGCCGCGGTTAAACCGTCGCAAGTTTCATTACAGTAATTCGGAATGCTGGAATCCCTGATTCTTATAATATCAAGGCCGGTATTGCCAACTAAATATGCATAGTCTCCATATATATCCAAATTAATAATACTGCCAGCCGCGCTGGTGTTTCGATAGTCAGCGGAAAAGTTTGGGTGGTAAGGGTCGCGCACATTTATGACCTGCATATTCGTATTGTCGGCCACAAACGCGTAGTTGCCATAAATCGCCAATTCGTCGGCGTTTTGAGGGGTATTGATTAAACTTATTGATTGAGGGGCTGATTTGTTTGAAACATTAAAAACTCTTAACCCCATATAACCGTTGGACATATATACATAATCATCTATATTTATCACTCCGAAATAGGCTGAATCAACAGTATATCTCCCCGCCAAAGATGGCGCCGCTTTATTTGTGATATTTACAACTGTAAGACCGCCACCACTGCCGTAACTGTTCACATAAGCATAATTTCCCGATACATCCACTCCTCTAACATTTGCTATCGCGAATGTGGAAACCCAATGTGGGTCTTCGGGGTCGGTTATGTCAATTATATTCAGGCCACTGCCTTCTGACGCCAAATATGCGTAATTACCGTCAATATCCACGCCAAAAGCCAGACCTGTACAATATGTGTAGGCGCCCCAATTATCATCGCATGAGCCGACTTCAATTATATGCGCGGGATCGTTAACTCTATATATTCTTAAACCGTAATCAAGTTCTGCGCTGTATAAATAATCACCTCTAACTTTTAAGTCTGAAGTTCTTTCAGTCAATTGAAATGGAACCGAATTAAGCAAAGAAGGACTTGTTGGATTGGTTAAATCAAAAATTTTTAAATTTGTATCCCAAGCGTTGTATGTTTCACCTAAATACATTTTTCCGCCTTCAATATCTATGTCCGTAAACCCTTCAGAACTTGTTAGATGGGTAGCCAGAGTGGGAGTAAAAGTTGGCGTTATATCCACGATAACCAAACCGCTTTCTTCCGCGGCCAGGAAAGCATAATTGCCGGAAACGACAACATCACTGACAAAAGCTTCAACATCAATTGAGGCGATTGAGCGTGGACTGGCATTAGTTGAAACATCAACAATATGCAAGCCATCATTTCCTCCGGCAACATAGGCTTTACCGTTTAATACCACTGCTTCTTCCGTATAACCATAATCAAACACGCCATATAATACAGGGCTCCATTCATTGTTTATATTTATTACTTCCATACCCCAGGAAGTGGCAAGGTAGGCAACAAGATTAGGGACATCTACCTCTATGCCATAAGGAGTCCCGCCGTTGCTGTCAATATCGCTTATCAATGTTGGAGTGGATGGAGTGCTTATATTTAATATAACCATACCGCGATTAGCATCGGACGCATAAAGGCGTCTGTTGACCGAAGATACAGTTAAATCTCTAAATGCTCTGGTGCCTCCGGAATACCCGCCAACCGGCATCGGGGCTGAAGGGTTGGAAATATTTATTACTCTGATTGTTGTATAGTCAGCTACATACGCGTATGTTCCGCTTATAGCCACATCATAGGCGGTGCCGGGAGTATTGCTAGTAATCACAGATGTCGGGCTGTTTGGGTTGGATATATTTACAACGCGTAATCCGGCGTTGCCATTAGCAAGATAAGCATAACTCCCTGAAATTTTTATATTAAAAACCGTGTCAGAAGTAAGAAGAGTTCCAACTATATATGGGGAAGTCGGATTAGAGATATTGACAACATACATATAATTTCCGGAAGCGACATAAGCGTAATTGCCGGAGATTTCAACGGAATTAATGGTGTGTGTCCCTTCCGAGCCGGCAATTCTATTGCTCCAATCGGTAAACAAAAAACCGCCCGGTTGGCCATTATTTATGCCGTCGTCGCAAGTTTCTCCGGCCACGGAATTTGTATAATTATCTCCGCAAGAAGCGAGAGTGCAAGCTTGCAGACCGTCGCCGCCGTCATAGTCGCACGAAGCGGTATTGGCGAGAATGGTAGTGTCGCATTCTTCTCCGGGCGCTTGGATTGTGCCGTCCGGTACCCCGTGGTTACAAGCAGTCTTTATTTTTTGGGAAGAGGGGGTAAACAAAAGACCGAGTACGACAAAAAATAAAATTAATATATTTATTTTTTTCATAATTTTTCGGTTTATGTTTAATGAGAATATTATACCATATAGCCGGGATTATGTGAACAAAAATTAAATTAAGAACACCCCGACTAAGCCGGGGTGTTTTAAAGTATACTTTTCTTTAGTCTAGAGTGATGTTTATCAGGTCGTTTTCCGGGTGATCCGGGTCAAACGGCTGAATTGTGACACTGACTTCTTTTTCACCCATAAAGAATGGAGTTTTTATTCCAAATCCTTTTACTCTCACTTCCACTTCAATCGGTTCATCGACTCTGGCTCTGTTTAGATTTAGTCCGGGTATATTTATTCTCAATTGCGGAGTGGGGAATATATCAGTTATGCTATTTAATATTCCGTTTAAGAGTCCCGAGGTTTGTCCGGGTAGAGCGGTGAGAACATCAACAATGGAACAAGCGCCACAGTCATCGAAATTATTTAAACAGCTTTCAAAAGGCGCGCCAACGCAAATGCCGTCTCCGGATATCGGCGAGCATGCGGATGACCTGGCGCCAAAACATTGCCAGCCTGATTCTATGTCGCAGGCCACACTGCAACCGTCTCCGCCGACCGTATTTCCTTGGTCGCATTGTTCATATAAAGTGTTAATATCTCCGTCTCCGCAATAATCCGCAGTCACCGTTCTGGATTCGCATGAATTAGTGCACCATGGACAATCAGCTCCGTAATCGGGCGCGCACCTTATTCCGTTTTCCGGTCCGTCATCGCATTCTTCGTCTATATCAATTATGCCGTCGCCGTTTATATCAAAGTTAGTATCTTCATAAAAAGTATCTAGGTCCAAATCAATTCCGCAATGAAATTCGCATGTGTATGAACCGCCTATTCCGAAATTACCGCAAGAATAACCTTCTTCCACTTCGCAAGTACTACTGCAACCATCGCCGTCTGTGGCCGGTAAACCTTCGTCATAGTCGCAATCTTCATTGGCGGGGTCAACTTCTCTGTCCCCGCAAAAACTGGTGTTTCCGGCTTGTTGCTCCGAACAGTCCGACAAACAAACAACGCAAGATTGCAATCCATAAGAACAATCTGGGTTATTATTTTGCGCGATGCCAAGATCACAAACTTCTTCTCCGACTTCCACGATGCTGTTGCCACAGTAAGGACCGGAAAAATTTAAAATTTGACTGCAAGTGGCATTACAAAAGGTGCAAGAGGGGATACCGTATGGGCAGTCAACGGCGGTTTCAGTTATATTATCACCATCGTCGCAAGCCTCGCCGGAATCAATATGGTTGTTTCCACAAAGCATAGCGCATAAACTATCCGGAGCGGGCGGGGAGGCCGGATTATCAATACAGCTCCAGCCGGTCGTCCACGACATACAAGTGCTTTCACAACCATCTCCGCTGACAGTATTGCCGTCATCGCAATACTCCGCGTCTTCTAGAGTCCCATTACCACATAAGTAGCAACCGGTTGTATTTATTGAATTGCAAAGATTACAACCCAAAGCGCCGGAAGGAAACGCACCTGCCGTTACACTGGAACAAGTGGCGCCGTCAAAAGGATTGGTCGCCGAAGTATCGCAGACTTCAAAATCATTTAAGTAGCCATCATTACAAGCTCTGGTAGAGCAATTGGCATCGCAAGTGGTAGTATCTGAATGAATTTGACTGGACCAGACGTCACAATCTTCTCCTAAATCAACATAATTATTTCCGCATACAGCGATTAAGCAGGAAGCATTGCAAGTTCCGCCGGGCGGGTCGCATTGCTCACCACTGGTAGTATTAATTGTGCTGTCCCCGCAAACCACGGCAGTACAGTCGGCATCGCAAGTAGCGGTTTCGCCACCAGTCCCACCAGTGCAATCTGTATCAACGACAAGGTCATCAAATAAAATATTATTTCCGGCAACCCCATCCCAAACTGATGTATTTGCAAAACGTATGGCATACATTGGGTTGTCTTCCAGGCTAGGACTATTATCCGGCATCCATAATCGCACAGAATAAGTACCCGGATTTGATGGCGCTGTTAGATTAACATTGAAGGTGTGAGTATTACCCGCAGACCATTCTCGGGCATCCATATTTAAGTTTAATGTTGTCCCGTCGCTTATAACAATAAATACCGGTCTTTCGTTAAACAGGGCGGCATAGCCTACATTTTCTAATGTGATGCTTAATGATAATGCCCCCCCCGGCTCAACAGGATTGTTGTAGGAAACATTCCTTAGCACGAATCGATACCCCAGTTCACGTTTAATGTCCTCAAAACAATTGCCACTAATCAAACCGCTTATTACATCCGGATGATAGCTTCTATTAAGGTATGTCCAATGAAACATTTGTAATTCGGCTAATGCGGTAGGGCATAAACTTCTTGGCGGATTAGGACTGCAGGTTTCGCCACCCATCGGTGTATATAAGGTTTCGGTTGCAAGGTATGGATATTCTGTTGTTGTATTTACATATGTGCCAAAATCTGAGTTGCTCGCTAAGAAACAGTCGTTATGATGGCCGGTACGAGCGCGATTAGTGCCGTTGTATGCCTCGACTTCGGTAAGCGGAACACTAGTACCAAAAGTTTGTTGTTTAATCAGGGGCGTTCTTAATTGAATCATGCGACTATCTGGGAACGCATTTAATAGAGCAGTTACAATTTCTGCTCGGTCAGTTAGATTTGTTGAGCTAAGAGGTGGCGGGTAACCAAAGAAGTCAGTATAGTACCATTCACCCCAAGTTCCGATGAGACCGGTTTGCATTGTTAATATTACATCTGAATTTGCATTCAACAATGGGGAAAGTTGTGAAATATGTTCCAGCATTCGTAATTTCGTTGCGTCCCCAAAAGGCGCTGTTGAATCGGTTGTGTATGCAAAACGCAAAATAGCTTTTACCCCGGCGTTTCGCATGGTGTTAAAGTCTGCAGTTAACGCATTCAAGAATGTGGTACTGATGGAAGCATTCACAAAACTGTCTAAATAAACTATGCGTAAAATAAGAGAGACGCCATTGGTATTTCGTAATGAGGTTAATGAACTTAAACTTAGCGGAACGTGGCTTGATGAGTGTGTTTCATAGTGTTGATAAAGACCACGCTCCGGGTTTACAAAGTCGGATGTTGATTCTGTAAAAGTTTTTGTGGTTATCTCTGCGCCACAACTGCCACCGCCGTCGCATTCCTCTCCGAGTTCAACAAGGCCGTTTCCGCATTCGCTTATAGTACAAGTTGCATTGCAAGTACCTGTGTTTGGTGGTTCGCAAGTTTCTCCGGCGGCGCTGTTGATTACACTATCGCCGCAAACCGCTGTGGTGCAGTCAGTGTCACAAGTGGCGGTTTGTCCGCCGGTGTCGCATTGTTCGCCGGTTTCAACATAGCCGTTTCCGCAAACAGCCGGCGTGCAGTTTGAATTACAACCATCGCCCTCGGTGGAATTTCCATCATCGCATTGTTCAGTTTGTCCCGCGCCGTTAGGATTTTGAGTTGTTCCATCTCCGCAGTAAGTCAGAGCCGTGCAGATTGAATTGCATGTTCCGGCATCAGTAGAGTTGCCGTCATCACAGGCTTCTACCGGCAAACAAGAACCACCAGGACATTGCGCGGCGTTTACGCAAACATTGCCATGGTTGGTTCCACCCGCGCACACGCTGGCGATGGCGATTTGTCGTGTCCCGTCTCCGCAATAAGGACCGGTTAAATTGAGCACTTGCCCGCAATCAGCTCGGCAAAAAGTGCAGACAGGATTATCATAGGGGCAATTTGCCGATGTTTCAGTTATTGTGTTGCTGTCGTCGCAAACTTCAAAAATAGGCGCGGTTGTTCCATCTCCGCAATAAGGACCGGAAACATTGCTTTGCGCGCAACTGTTATTACAATACGCGCAAGTGCCGTTATATTGAGGAATACAAGCAACTCCGTTGTAAGGATATTCATCGCAGGTTTCTCCGGTTTCCGAAAAAGCATTGCCACAGACTGGCGGCACAGAACCGTTGCAAGTTGAGTTGCAATAATTTGGTTGGCCGGATAATTTAACGCGGAAAATACGCAAGCCGCTTCCGTAATCAGCCACATAAGCATAATCTCCCAATACATATACATCACTTGCGTTGCCTGGTGTATCAACTGACGTAAGAGCAGTCGGCGCTGTTGGAGTGGATACATTTATAATACGCATGCCGCCAACCAGTCCATCGGTCATATAAATATATTGTCCGGACATAAATAATCCTCTGGATGATCCGGGAGTATCAATCAGACCGACCAAACTGGGACTGGCCGGATTAAATATGTTGATAATCCGCAACGCGCCGGAAGTATCGGAAGCGTAAGCGTAATTTCCGAAAACCGTTACGGCATAAATCGGGAAAGGCGAGGTATATGATCCGGTTATAACAGGACTGGCCGGGTTGGTTACATTTATGATATGTAATCTGTTATTAAAATCGGCCACGTAAACATAATTTCCCACTTTAAAAACGCCGGTGGGATTACTTCCGGGAATAGTAAGAGTACTTTCGGAAGACGGGCTGGCCGGATTTGATATGTTTATAATTTGCAAGCCGGTATTAAAAATAGCCAAATAGGCATAATTTCCGGAGACGACCACATCCGTAGCGGCGGCGCTTGTCGTTCGGCTCCCTACAAGAGAAGGGCTGGCGGGATTAGTTATATTTATAATTTGTAAACCGTTGCTATAGGCGGCTACATAAGCAAAACTACCGGCGATATCTAAGTTCCATGCTGTTGTAGCATAAGTCCCAACCGAAGTCGGGCTTGAAGGGTTGCTTATGTTTATAATGCGCAAGCCCCCACCGCTGTCAGCCACATAAGCATAATTTCCTGAAATTTTTATACCGAAGGAATTACCGCTGGTGTCAAAAAAACCCATTGGCGTAGGTGGAATTACAAGACTGGGTGGTCGTCCATTATTTGTGCCATCATCACAAATTTCAGGACCGTTGATTGTATCGTCTCCGCAGTATTGCGGAGTTCCGGCAAGGGTGTTGGCGCAATGATTCCAACAGGAAGTACAGCTTGGAAGGAGAACAGGGGTATACGCGCAATAAACGGTTTCGTTTAGGGCCGAGCCGTTGTCGCAAACTTCGCTTGATTCGATTGATTGCACCACTGCGTCTCCGCAAGTATTCGCGCAGGTATCAATGTCGTAACCGGGATAAACTTGGCAGGTAGATGGATTACAACATGATGGAAGGCTACTAAAAATCCAGTCTCGTTCACAATTTTCATATAAGGGGCTCCAATATTCAAGAATAGTATCCCCACAGACAGCTTTGACGCCATCAAAAGGCAATAAAATAAAAAAACCGAACAACAAAAAGAAAAATAAGATATCTATTTTTTTAAAATCGCGGATAGCCCCCATAATATAATGTTAAACTAAATTATTTTGTCAAAGATAAGATTGTTTCCCAGCCGGTAATATTTAAAGGTTCCTGAATAATTTTATTGTCCACAAATATCGTCGGGGTGGATTCAATCATCAGGTTTTTGGCCATCTCCTCATTTTTTTGCGTATAGTTTGCCACCTCGGCGCCGGCTAAACATTCTTCCAATTTTTGCGCGTCAAGTTCTATTATTTCCGAAACATATTTTAAAGAATTTGTATCCAGCAATTTTTCTACAAACAAAGCGTCTTTGAATTCTTTGTATTTATTTTGTTTGTAAGCGCAAAATAAGTATTGGTGCGATTCAGCCGAAGATTCGGGGAAAGTGGTAACATTGAGAGTTTTTAAAATAATTTTTATTTTGTCAGGAAATTTGGTCAATAATTCTTCAAACATTTCCATTTGATCTTGGCATCGGGCGCAGCCAAGGTCTTCAAAAGCGATTATGGTTTTGGGCGCTTTTAAATTTCCTAAAATTATATCTTCATTGAAAATGGGGACGATGTTTAGTATTTCAAGCCTATTTGGGTCATTGTATAATATTTTTTTCGGTTGGTATTGAATAAAGCTGACAAACAGCGCAAAAACGGCCACGGCGATCGCGGGCACGAAAAGAAATAATGATGTCCTTATTCTCATAAATTTAAACTGATTCATTATTAATTTAGACAGATTATTTGATTTTTGAATTAATGGCTGGCTATATATAGACAGTTAAAAGAATGACATGAAAAAACTTAATACGAGTTCATTCAGTTTTAATTTTCTTTGAATTTGTTTTAATTGATGATTCATAATTCTATTGTGAATAACCCGGCTTCTGTTTTGTCGGTAAAATGAAGCGTGGAACCGTCTGCCGAGACAAAAATCTGGTCAATCACATGCGCTTCATCCGTGGCGATTGTGGTTTTGCTTCCGGTTTGCAGGTCTATTCTATATATAGTGTCTTGAATATTGTCGGCAATGGTCGGTTCAAAACCGGCTCCGACCGGCAGTTCCACCGGCACTCCGCAATAAACATAGCGTTCGCTGGCGAAAGCGCATTTATCGGCCCAGGTGTTTATTGATAATGCCCGGCGGTTGGTGTCAATCTGGTCGCCGTCGGCATTAACTATCCAAAGTTCAGGTTTATATTCGCTGTTGGTATTATAAACGCTGTAAAGCAATTGCTGGCCGGTGGTTGACCACTGACTGACCATTCCGCGTCCTTCCACGGTCAGGGATTTAAAGTTTTCACCGTTTTGGCCGATTAACAACACTTCTTGCCTGTCTGTGCCGAGCGCGTCGCCGGTTCTGGATAAAGCAACTATTTTTCTGGTCGGCGACCAGTCCACATCTACTTTATAGCCGTTCTCGCCAAGCGGTTCTATGTATTGGACATTGCCTCCGTCCGGGTTTGAAGTTATTAACCAGCGATTTTCCGGAGAATAGCCCATACTTTTTGAGGCGATTTTAGCTCCTTCATTGGAAAAAGAAAAATCTTCCCAATGTTTTGGCAGGCTGACTTGTTCTTGAGTTTGAAAATTATAATAAATATTTGAGCCGTCGGGATATTCAATAACCGCTTCGTTATCATTGGGCGACCAGGTGACCTTATCCACATTGTAAAAAACCTTATCACTAAGCACGCGAACTGTCCCATCGCTCAAAACTTGGTAAAACTTTCCGTCGTTCCGATTGTAAAATTGTGGGTTACCTTGGCTGTTTATGGATGGATCCAGAATTGAAGAATCAACCAGTTTTGTTTCTCTCTCCGCTTTTGTCACTTCTCCCGGTTTGAAAGAAGTCCCCGGTCTTATTTCTGATGAGGGTAAGACGCCGGGCGCGATTTCTTCACGTCCGGTTATATCGCCGGTTTCAGAAGATGGGTAAGCGCCTGTTCCCGGGGTGATTCCTTCTCCGGGTCCGGTTGGGATTGTCGGTTCTTTTTCCGCGAAAAAAACCCAGTATAACGCGAGACCGAGTAAAATGGTTATTATAATGAATACGATTACGATGATGATTCTTTTTTTGTCCATGGTAAAAAAGTTAAAAGTCAAAAAATAAAGTGATTAAGTGATAAAGTGGTTAGGTGGTAAAGTGATTATATTATAACACTTTTTTATAAATTATACCTAATTATTTTTTAGTAATTTTAGCTTTTATCCTAAGTTTAATTATATAAGCGCTTAAAAGTATAATTGGCAAGAATAAAAATACAAAAGCCATGGCTCCCCAAATAAAGCCCAGTACTCCGAAAATTATGGTCAGAGTAAGACAAGAAGAACAACAAGTGGATATGCCGAACATTATTTTTAAAATCAGTTGGATGCTTTTGAGCCGTTTAATTTTATTTTTTATTTTTTCATTACCTGCTTGTCCGGCTTGAATATTTTGTTGTTCCTGCTGTTGCGCGACGCCATTGCCTGTCTTTTGGCCGTTTGCAGTCGGTTGGCTCTTTTGTTCATTTCCTCTTCAGCAGACGGTTGTTCTGTCGATTCTTCTACCGGGGCTTCAGCGGTTTGGGGTTTGGATTCTTGAGTAGGTTGGTCGCTTCTGGATGCCCCCATCGGACGGCCATATTTATCGGTTGTTTGAGGCGCTTCAAGCGGTTTAAATTCTCCCGGTTTTTCCGGATCTTGTCTTGTTCCCGGTTCAGGTTGTTGTCGCGCTCCTGATGTTGCGGTTTTCGGCGCCTCGTTTTTTATTTCGGCTTTTTGCGGCGGTTTAGATTGGTCGGCTCTTTCTATTCCGGATTGGCCGGTAGGCAAGTCTTCGGGTGTGATCGCTTTTTGTTCGGAATGAGAAGTCTGGGCTTTTTTTTCGGAAGAGCGGGGTTCATCCGGTTTACCAAAACCGCTTTCGCCAAATACCGTATCAGGCTCCATATTTTCAGCAATATTGGTTTGCTGTTTAGCCAACGCCTCTCTTTGCGCTTGAAGAGTTGCTTTTCCTAATAATTTTGCTATCTCTTTTTCAACTTCATCTCGGTTTTCTTCGGGAATACCTAAATTCCCGCCTATTTCTTTGGAAGCGTCGTCTACTTGCCCCTCGGCGCCGGAGTCTAAATTTTCCACTCCTTTATCACCAGTCATAAATTAAGTGTCATGTTGCGTGTCTCATGAATCATGTGAATCATATCAATCTGTATTCGTTATTTTGTTTTGTCAGAATATATTCTTTTTTTTCAGCCCGAGGCTGACCAGCCTTTGGCTGGTGTTTTTTAATGATGTCAATGATTAAGTCATACACGCAATCCTGGATGATTTTTTCCGCGTTGCGCGCGCCGGTATCGTTCGAATGCACAACAGAAGCCAGTTCGGATAAAGCCATATCGTCAGGAGTTATTTTTATTGATTGTCTGGACTGCAGTCCATCACTAAGGGTTTTAAGATTTTTGGCAATTATTTTTTTGACGTTTTCTTTATTTAGCGGAGAAAACAAACAAGTGGTTTGAATTCGGCTGAATAGAGAATTGCCTAACTCTTCTTTTAATTTATTTGTGACAGACAAGCGCACCTCGTTGTTTAATGTTGATTCTTTATTTTGCGCTTCATTGCCAAAACCGATTCCGGCCGATTTATACAAATCAGCGCCCAAATTGGTGGTCAAAATTATTATGCTGTGGCGTAAATGGATTTTTTTGCCTTGGCCGTCGGTCAGTTCGCCTTCGTCCAGAATTTGCAGAAGAAGTTTTTGCACATCGGCGTGGGCCTTATCAAATTCATCAAACAATAAAATCGCGTAGGGTTTATTTTTAAGTTCGTCCGTAAAGCGGTTTCGTTCTTTATAGCCGACATATCCGGCAGGGGAGCCAAGCAGGCGGGAGATACTGTGCTGTTCCGCGTATTCGCTCATATCCAGCCGAATCAGGGCTTTTTCGTCCATAAATAATTCCCGCGCCAGCGCCTTGGCCATTTCGGTTTTGCCGACTCCGCTCGGGCCGGCGAACAAAAACGAGGCAAACGGTTTTTTCGTTTCGGTCAGGCGGATATATGATTTGCTTAAAGACTGTGCCAATTCTTCCACCACATGGTCTTGCCCGATGATATGCTGTTTAAGATTATTTTTTAGTTTTTGCAGGCGGTCCCATTCATTACTCAACAAGAAATCAACGGGGATATTCACCTTATTGCTCAAAACTTTCGCGATATCGGCCGCGTCCACTTTTTTTCTGGCCGGCCGTTTTTCCCGTTCCATTTGTTTTTGCAAAAGACTGATTTTTTCCGCGATCTTTTTTTCTTTGTCTTTCAGCTCGCACGCCAAATCAAATTTTTCTTTTTTAATCGCGTTTTCTTTGTCAGCGCGGGTTTTTTGCGAATCCGATTCCAATTTCTCCAATTTTTTTTGCAGAGGGGAGGTTTTTCTCGTTGCCCGCACTTGCGCGGAAGCCTCATCAATCAAATCAATCGCTTTGTCCGGCAGAAAATTATCATGCACAAACCGCGCGCTTAATTCTACGGCGGAGTTTATCGCTTCGTCGGTTAAATTAACATTGTGAAAATCTTCATAATATTTTTTAATTCCTTTAAGAATGCCGACCGTTTCCTCCGGACTGGGTTCTTCCACGTTGATTGATTGGAATCTTCTTTCCAGCGCCGGATCAGAGGTAATGTGTTTTTTGTATTCATCAATCGTGGTGGCGCCGATGCAACGCAACAATCCGCGCGATAAAGCCGGCTTCAATATGTTGGCGGCATCCATTGTGCCTTGGTTTGAGCCCGCGCCGATTATATTGTGGATTTCGTCAATAAAAAGAATATAGTCCGGACGGCCGGAAATTTCATCAATGATTTGTTTGAGGCGGGATTCAAATTCTCCGCGGTAAATCGTGCCGGCTATCAGCAGAGTCAAATCCAGCGACAGGATTTTTTTATTTTTTAAAATATCCGGCACATCGCCCAGGGAGATTTTCTTTGCCAACCCTTCCACGATGGCGGTTTTGCCGACGCCCGGTTCGCCGACCAGCACGGGATTGTTTTTTGTCCGTCTGGAAAGAATATTAATCAGTCGGTCTATTTCTTTTTCTCGTCCGATAATCGGGTCAAATTTCTCCGCTTCTTTTTTGTCGGTTAGGTTTGTGGTGAACATAAAAAGCGCGCCGGAGTTTTTTTCTTTTTTGTTTCGGAGCAGGCCTCCGCCGGGCATTGGCGGGAAATTCGGCAACGGTTCGGCGCCAAGATCCTGGATTTCTTCAATCGCGTCTTGGACGCTTTCCATATTTGGAAAATGGGTTGTGCTCTGCAGGATAGTATCAATTTCTTGAAATAATAATTTAAGTTTTATGCCGTTTTGTTTCAGGATGTCGTTTATCGGTTTGTCGTTTATTTTAAGCAGGCCATATAACAGATGTTCAGACCCGATGTATGTATGGCCTTTTTCATAAGAAATCAACATGGCTTTTTCCAGAGCCGATTTTGAACCGGCGTCCAATTCAGGAAAGGTTTTGTTGGATTTGAATTTAGGCGCGCCGGCCTGCAGATACTCCAAAATCGTTTTCGGTTCCAAACGCGTCCGGTACAAAATTTCGCCGGCGATTGATCCGGTTTCTTCGGTTATCGTGTATAATATATGGAGAGGGGAAACATTATC
>Ga0208977_1000624_pt1 | contig 24358 bp, 20 predicted proteins | sample RifOxyA2_FD_184030 | JGI IMG/M metagenome (GOLD analysis project Ga0208977, IMG submission 184030) | Groundwater microbial communities from Rifle, Colorado - Rifle Oxygen_injection A2 (SPAdes) | ecosystem: Environmental > Aquatic > Deep subsurface > Groundwater | place: Rifle, Colorado, United...
GGGATGAAATTCATGAATGCCGCAATCGACCTTAGAACTACAGGCATTCCCGATATCTTTAAACAAGCGGCTTAACATGGCATTTTATCTACGCAAAAAACGTATATCCTTCAGACATAGAGTCTAACCAACATATAGGAGGGTTTTACTATGCCGGTCAAACCAACGCCCAAAGAGGAAGAGTATTTTGCGCGTAAAGAATTTGAGCGCAAGAAAAGACTCGAAGAAGAGAAACATCGCGAAATGAAGGCCGTGGAAAAGAAGCGGCTCAAGGAACTCCATCACATGTCATGCCCCAAGTGCGGCATGGGTCTCATCGAGATGGACTACAAGCACATTAAAATAGACAAATGTTCCGAATGCGGCGGCATTTGGCTCGACCATGGCGAACTGGAAGAAGTATTGAATCTCGAACAGTCTTTTATTAGCAAATTCTTCAATGTTTTTAAGTGAAAAACGTGGAGAATCCATCGTCTGGTTCGCGGGTAAGACTCATACGTATTTTTCCGTAAAATCATACAATCAATGAGGAGTTTTATTCAATGGCAAACATCGACATTTTAAAAAAGCCTGTCGCGATTCTTGGCGGAGGCGCATGCGCCCAGACATTTGCGGCCGATTTCAGCCTTGCCGGCTATACCGTGCACCTTTTTGAATTGCCTGAATTCGCGCCAAGGATGCTTGGAAAGGTCATGGAGAACCATGAGATAGAGCTTGGCGGAGAACAGAGGAATTTCAAATGGTTTAAAAGAACCGGGACCGCCAAAATCCATATTGTTACAACGGAAATATCAGAAGCATTAGCAAACGCAGGCCTTATCATTTTGGCGGTCCCGGCCAAAGGGCTCAGGCCTTTTTTTGAAAAAATGATCCCTTTTTTAAAAGACGGGCAGATTATAAGCATATTCCCCGATAATTTCGGCTCCATGATATTGAGAAAAATGATGAAGGATAAAGGATGCACTGCCCAGGTAATCATTGGCGGATGGAGTTCAATGCCCTACGGGGTCCGTATGGAGAGTCCGGGAAAGCTGGATTGCATTATGCGGATACGTTCGATCATGTGGGACACATTCCCCAGCAAGGACAGTGGAGCGTTCATCGAAGTATTGAAATCTATACCTCCTTTTGATGGTGCGATTGAGCTGAAACAGGGTGACACCATTATTGGCGTTGATCTTTCAAACCCCAATCCCGTGATACATGTACCCGGGTCAATTTTAAATGTCGGCGCAATGGAGGTGTCCGAGAGTGAGGGTACCTTGGGCATTCCAAAAGGAAAATACTCGATGTATAAATACGGGATGAGTCCCGCGGTATGCCATGTGCAATATGCGTTTTATCAGGAGGAGAAGAGGATTGGCGCCGCAATGGGCGTTACCATGTCAGACCACAGTAAGGAAAAATTTTACTGGAAAGGAAGCATAATGGGATTTGAATACTGGGTCCCGTTTGTTGATGTCATTATGCCCCCGATTACCGGTCCCGATTCGGTGAACCATAGGTATTTCACGGAAGATATCCCCGTTGGTACGGTTGCACGGTACCATCTGGCAAAAAGATTCAATGTTGATGTTCCGGTCATCCAGTCCATGATAACGCTCGGATCCATTATTTGCGGAAAGGATTTTCTTGCAAGCGGTCTTACTTTGGACGACATTGGGATTGCGGGACTTGAAAATGACCGGATACTGAACTTTTTAAAGCAAGGCTGCGTATAATACGTTCCTTCGCGTCATGGCTGATACTCTGTATTGCTCAGCCATAAATTATTTTCTTTGTACACATCTCCGAAATGTTATATCTTTTCCGCAATCAGCAGGGGGCTGCTATGCGCATGGAACTGTCCATTCATGGTTCGTACACGGTTATTCATATACGTGAGTTTTTCGATATACGCGTCCATTTTCAGGAATTTGAAAAGACGATTTTTGATCTGCTGAACAGCGGCAAGACCTCCATCGCGGTCATGTTTTCCCAGGCAGAACATCTTTCGAGCTCGCTGATTAGCGTTCTTATTCATTTTAACAAGGATGTTCTTGAACGCAACGGAAAATTGTGCATTGTTGCCACATCCGATCAGGTGCGCGAGATGTTCAGCACCCTCAACCTGCACGAGATCATACCCATCGTATCGTCGGTCCGTGACCTTCCTGACTGATTTATTTGACCAGCGATGCGATAACAGTAAAGATTGATATCAATCTAAAATTTATGTATATATACCTGCGTGCAGGACTTTTTGAAACAATTTGTCGCGAGACTGCTTTACATCATTTTTATCGTATCTGTACCTCTTTTTTCTGAGCAATTTCCCGATCTTGTCCAGGAGTTTAACAGCGGTTTGGTCCTCACGCGTCCTGTTGAGGCCTCGCGGCCGTTCGATGTGACCGGCAAAGGGGCGGCCATCATCGGACTCGAGGACTGGGTCTCAGAAGTATGGGTCTATCCGCTCAATATCGTGAGCAATTTCAAATTGAGTTTCAAACTGGGAAGCGGTCCAGGAACGCAGCGGTTTACCGGTTCTGAACTCGCCTCCACCATTACGGTGCGGCCCGAGGCAACGATTTTTACGTTCAAGCACGAAAAATTCACCGTGACCATGACTCTCTTTGCGCCTGTTTCGCAGCCCGCGGCGTTCATCGTGCTCAGTGCGGATTCCCGCGAACCCCTTTCCATCGAAGCTACATTTTCCGGCGAACTCTCCCTTATGTGGCCGGGCGTGCGCGGCGACGTGGCGGTCCGGTTCGACGCCGCGGATTCCGCCTTTGTCCTTACTGACGCCAGGAGCAGGTTCTTTGGCATGATCGGGGTACAGGGTGCCGCGGCCTGCACCCTTTGGCAAAAGCCAACGCAGAAGAGGACCTATGGTAGTTTTTCCTTTGACGCCACGGGTCCACGTTTTGATAAACAGGACATGGTCATTGTGTTTACCGGGAGCGTACGCGGCGATTCCGCGCGGGTGCTCAATCTCTGCAGCGACCTGCGCAAGGGCATTGAAAGCGAATACAAAAAGGCGGCCTTCCATTATAACGCGTATTTGGTCAAAACCATGCAGGTTACAACACCCGACCGTCTGTTGAACGACGCTTTTTCCTGGGCAAAGATCAGGATCTGCAAGGGCTTTGCCGAACATCCCTATCTTGGCGCTGGTCTTGTCGCGGGATTCAGGCCCTCGACTGCGGACCCCAAGGGCCGGGCAAACCGGCCGGGCTTTCCCTGGTATTTCGGCAGGGACGGTCTCTGGACGACCTTCGCCCTTATCGGGTCCGGCGATTTTTCCGGCGCGCGGGAAGAACTCTCGTTTCTCAGAAAATACCAGCGGGCGGATGGAAAAATAATGCACGAGTTGTCGCAGGCAGTGCCATTTGTCAATTGGGCCGCCGACTATCCCTATTTTCACGCGTCAGCCGACGCGTCGCCCCTCTACTGCGTTGCGCTCGATGAATATTACCGGGCCAGCAACGACAAGGTTTTTCTGAAGAGCATGTGGCAGTCGGCAAAAAACGCCTATGAATACACTGAGGGCATGGACACGGACAGCAATGGCTTTATCGAGAACACCAGCGGCGGCCACGGATGGGTGGAAGACGGCAGGCTCATGCCGGTGCACGAGGAGACCTATCTCCAAGGCGTTTGGATCCAGGCGAGCAAGGCCATGGCCAGACTAGGCGCTGAAATGAAGGAGAAAAAGTTCAGTGAGCACTGCGCCAGGAAGGCGGCGCAGAGCGCGCAGTCCTTTGAGCGGATATTGTGGGTCGATTCGCTCTCGCAGTACGGGTTTGGCACGTGCAGGGCGGGCGAAAATTTCGCCACAGTGGACATGAACGTGGCGGTCGATTCAGCGTATGTTAAAAAAGACCTCACGGTCATGCCCGCGGTATCCATGTGGTGGGGTATTCCATCCCTTTCCCGCGGGACATGCATGGCTGGGAAGCTTGCTTCGGCGCAGATTGCCTCGGACTGGGGCGCGCGCATAACGGGTTCCGGTAATCCAGCGTACGACCCCATGAGCTATCACAATGGCAGCGTGTGGCCGCTCTTTACCGGATGGGCATCGGTCGCCTGCTACCGGTATGGCAGGCCTGACGCGGGATACGAATTTCTGCGTGATAACGCGCAGGCCACCTTTGACGATGCATTGGGCGCCCATCCCGAACTCTATTCAGGCGATATCTACAAATCCATGATCCGTGGTTGTCATGGCCAAGTCTGGTCGTCGGCCATGGTGACGCTTCCCTTTATCCGAGGCATGCTGGGCCTTGCGTGGGACATTCCCAACAGCGCGTTCACACTCGCCCCGCAGCTGCCGCCTGAGTGGGACAGCTGCGCTTTCCGTAACATCGCGGCAGGGGCCGATACGCTCGGGATCGTTATAAAGCGCGAACCCGGCGTGCTTGTCATCACCGTGGTCCGGCAGGCAGGGGAGAAAAAGCTCATGGTAACATGCGCGCCCATATTCCCGGCCGATGCCGGAATGATCGCGGTGACCATTGATGGCAAGGACGCGCTTTTCAAGGCCGAGACCCTCGCCATTGGCGTGGTCTGCACGATTGAGACCACTGTGATCGGCCGTTCGCAAATAGCGATTCAATACCGGCCAGGCACAGATATCTACGCGCCATTTGTTCCGGCAATTGCCGGTGAAAAATCCAAGCGTCTGCGCATACTCAGTGTGACACGCGATAAGGAGAAAACCGTGTGCCTTGTTGAAGGTCTGCGCGGATCGTCATATATGTTCGAAGCGCGTTCGGAGCGGCCGCTGAGCTATATGTCCGGCGGTTCCATTATTTCGCGCGAAGGGAGCGTATACCAGATCATGGTCGATATTCCCATGGAAGGCGGGGAACAGTATGCGACGCGCGAGACGGTACTGTATTTTGAGAAATGAACAGGACTATCAGACTATTTTTACACCCGGGTCGGTTTGCCTGAATATTTTTTCGTATACATCGAGGTATTGCCGCGCGGTTTTTTCAATATTGAAGTTTTCAAAGCTTTCCTTCATAATTCTGCCGAGCACCATATATTTAAAGTCATCATCCTTTTTAAAGAAAGCCATGGCGCGGGTAATGACATACCAGAGACCGCTGGGTATGAAGTCCTGGAACAGGAATCCGTTGCCCATGAGGCCGTTGCCCGAGAGCGGCTCAACAGTGTCGGCCAGGCCGCCTGTCCTGCGCACCAGCGGAATGGTGCCATAGCGCGGCGCCTCTACCTGGGGAATACCGCAGGGCTCGTAGAGAGAGGGCATGAAGAGGAAATCCGCGGCCGCTTTGCCCACTTGACTGAGTTTGCGCGTAAAGGGCCGGTAGGTAATGCGTCCCGGATAGACGCGTTGATACCATTCGTATTGACGGATAAGGTCAAGGTCGCCGTTCGCCACTACCGCGATTTGGAGGTCGAATTTGGGCATGAGATAGTGTATAATGTGCAGGAGCAGTTCGAATCCCTTTTGCGGTTTGGCTATTCGCGAAGGCCAGAAGAAAAGCGGTACGTCTGGATTTACCTGCAACCCCGCCTGCTTCTGGAACCATTCCTTATTTTTCCGTTTTCCTTCCCTGATGTCCAGGATTGCGGTGTCGGTTGCCACGGGTTCGTACCAGTATTTGTAGGGCAGTTCCGTATCGAGGCGCGGGTCGGCAAATTTTGAAGGGGCGTTCAGAATGCCCATCGCGGCCCCGCCATACCAACGTCCTTTTATGACGTCGCGCATGGCGTCCGGAATGGTATGGTGTTCCATGAAGTAGTTCTGGACAATCTCTTTCAGAAAAGTGGGTGATACTGTGTTGATGAAATCAGCGGCAAAGAGGCCGCTAGTCATGTAGTCGACCTGGTTGTTCGCGTAGTTGGCCTCAAATGAACCATGTTTATCGGGATGGTCCTTGAAAAAGACATGGTTCCAGAACCACTGGATATCGATGCCCTGTTCTTGCAACCCATGCGGAGTCTGGCGATAGGTGAAAATATTGTGGAAGGTCATGAGGCTTTTTACCCCCATGCCGCGCGCGGCAGAGGGAATGAGTCCGGTCATCCAGTCGTTGCAGTGGACAAGCACACGGGTGAAACGGTTTTTCAAGAAGGGCAGCACCCGGTAGATGATGCCGCGCTGAAAGGCGTTCGCCCTGCGCGCGTCAATATCGTAGAGACGGGACGAGGAGTCGTTATACACCCTGCTGGCATGGTCAAAGAGGCCGTCCTCAATCAGATGAATGCGGCTCCGGTCGTTGAGGTCGCGGCGCAGCATTTCGTAATCTTTGTGGGTCAGCGTGGCAAAGGCGGCGAACATATTACGGTATTCGGGCAAGGCCACATGTACGTTTGCGCCCTGGCGGTCGAGTTCCATGACCAGGGCCGCGGAAATGTCGGCGAGTCCGCCGCCGTCGCCTGTTGAAATAACGTGCGCCAGATTGCCCATGTTGTGGGGCAAGGCCACTATTTCAGGCGTGGCAATGAGAATGGCCGGCAACGTGGCAAAGGTGCTAATAGAGGGGGCCTTTTGCTCACGGATGATCTCAGAGATGGTTGAGCGGATGTCGAGCCAAAGACTGCGTTGGTGATCGGGCAGCTTAGGGGCGACGGTGTCATCAAAGGCGATGATTTTGAGCTTGAGCGCGTCAAACCCCTTGCTGGACTGCACAGGCGCAGGCTCAGGCGTTTTTGCGGCTTGCCCAGGAGGCTCTGGGATGGGTTTGTTGCTGGTATGGGCGTGTTCCATAAGAATTGCGCAGTATCCTTGGCTCTAAAATAATTTATTGTTCCTGCGCAATGACAGGCTGGACCGCTTTTTCACCATTGTCGCGTTGTTCCGTCTGCACCGGAAAGATACGCTGTTCCGCAGCCTGGAGAATCGCCTCGATTGTGCCGCTGTAGGAAATATTGTCGAATTTGGCCATTTTGGTTAGATGTCCGTCCCAGCACCAGCCCGGATTCGGGTTTACCTCGAGCAGTTTTGGCTTGCCGTTCGCGTTGAGCCGCCAGTCGTAGCGCGTATAGTCACGGCATTCGAGCCGGTCTTGCAGTTTGAGGCAGCAATCGATGATGAGTTTCTCAGTATCGTCGGACAAGTCCGCTGGTACTGATTTTATTTTCCAGTAGGGGGAATCGGGCATCCACTTGGCCTCGTACCCGCAGATGCGGGGCAGCTCGGCCGGCACGTCAGAGTAGTCCTCTTCGGTAATGGGGAGAATGAGCGGCGATTTACCGGTGTTGCCGATGATGCCCACGCTCAGGTCTTTTCCCACCAGGAACTCCTCGACAAGTATGGGCTTGTCATAGCCCAGTTTTTCGCGGATCTCGGTGATGGCGTTCATGAGCTCCTCGATGGTGTTGGCCACAGAGCGCTGGGTTATACCGAAGCTGGAATCGCCGAAATTGGGTTTTACAATGACGGGAAATTCAATGGCCAGTTCGAAGATGATATCATCAGGTTTAATGAAGAAGGCTTTTGGCGTCGGGATTGCCATCTCAGTGGCAATCCCGCGCACCAGGGATTTGTCGTAGCAGTAGGCGAGGCACTGGGGGCCGCCGCCTGTGTAGGGAATGCCGAGCATGTCGAGCAGGGCCGACACATTGAGTTCCTTGCGTGGGTCGTTGTCAAAGCCTTCGTCGCACAGGTTAAAGACAAAATCCACGCGGCCGCGATCTTTGAATCGCTGGAGATCCTGGATAAGCGTATCGTGGTTATTGAGGTAGGTGAATCGGTAGCCGCCTTTGAGTTCTATTTCGCGCAGGGCGCCTTTGAGCTTGTCAATGGTATAAATGTCGTCGTCGTCAAAGACGCCAGCGGGTTTAATAATATCGGTCTTTGTGGGATCGCCCATAAGCACAATTACAGAGCGCGGCGGTTTTCCCTTCCTGATCTTTACCGGCGTCCATGCTTTGCGCACAACGGAGGAGACCACGATGCGGCGGGCCATCATGCCCAGGTCTTGGTTGCGCGTCGAATCGCCGTTCATTTCCCCCTGAAAAATGATGTCCGAAAAACCCGCTTCGGCCAGAAGCTCCCTAAGGCTTTCTTTGTTATAGAGACGTTCGGCGTAAAACTGGTCCACGACTACGCCTTTTTCGATATTACTCACGATTTCACGCGAGATGAGACGCTGACGGTCGTACGAGAGCGAGCGTTCGCGGCAGACAAAGTATGTGCTGTCAATCCATTCCCAGGACCGGGGCTGGAATTTTTTGCGGAGATAATCGCCGTCTGAAACCTCGATGAGGAGCCTTCCCCAGGGCTTGAGCGCGCGAAAGACCTCCTTGAGGATGCGCAGGTCGTCTTCCACGGTCTCAAAGTAGCCGAAGCTGTTGCCCAGGATCATGACCGCGTCGAACGCGTCCGCTGAAAAGGGAAGGGAACGGGCGTCGCCCTCCCGGAACCTGACGCTCAGGCACTCCTTTTTCGCCTGACTTTTGGCCTTCTGGATAAGGAAGTTTGAGCGGTCAAGCCCTTCGATGTTCTGAAAATTACGGCGCGCGAGCTCAAGGGAGTGACGTCCCTGGCCGCAGCAAAGGTCAAGGATTTTATCGTTCTGTAAAAGCTTGAGAATGGAGATAAACTGATGCACTTCCTTTGCGGTGATTTCACGATCGCCCACAACATCGCCGTCGGTTTTCAGATAGGTGGCGTTGAAGAGGGTGCGCCACCATTCGGGCTTTACGTGTTTTTCAAGGTTGGGGACCGGGCCAAGGGAACGGATACCCGGTTCTGGAGGGGGCTCCTTGTCTGATGTCGCTGTCTTTTCTTTCATGGTGTAAATCTCCTGCACCGTTTTGTGATGCTGTGTGTGGTATGGCTGCTTTTTTTTCAGGAAAGAATGGAATGAAAAAGGAAACGCCTGGCAGATAAATGCATGTCCCGCAACCAACTCAGGTCAGGATCCACGGAAGCGCTCCTTGGGGTTGATCGGGCATTAATATTGTAACCCTGTGTTTCCAGGCGCAAGGGAAATTTTTATGTTTTGTCCTTCCACTTGGATTTCAGGCTTCCGTAATAGAGACTGTATCGCTGAAACCGGCATTCGAGCTGGCCATTGAAGAGAGTGCGCTTTTTTGAGGCGCGCAGACCAATGCGCTTGAGTGCCTCCATGTTGGCGCTCAGGATCCATGCCTCGTGGCCCGAAAAACGCTGTTTGAGCGTATCACCCATGGCGGCATATAAAGCGCTGGGATCGTTCTCTTTTAGCCGTTCGCCATACGGAGGGTTTATGATCAGCATCCCGGTATCGGTGGCAGGGGAAAGATCCTCAAAGCGTTTGCACGAAACCGTGATGTTCTTCTCAAGTCCGGCGGCTGAGATGTTTTTGCATGCACCGGCCACTGCCTGTTCAGAGGCATCGTATCCAAGAATGGGGCAGGCAATGGGTTGTTCCGCCGCAATTGACTGAGCAGTGACCGAACGCCAGAGTGCTGCGTCAAAATCTTTCCAGCGCATAAATCCAAAGGCAGCGCGGAATTTTCCCGGCGCAATATTGCCCATAATGAGCGCGGCCTCAACCAGAAGCGTACCTGAACCGCACATGGGATCTATAAAGGGGACGGTCCGGTCCCAGCCGGTGAGTAGAACCATGCCCGCGGCCAGTACTTCGTTGAGCGGCGCCACACCCTGGTCAACACGCCATCCTCGTTTGTGGAGAGACGCTCCTGAACTGTCAAGCGATACGGTACATTCGCTGTCGTGGATATGGATATGGATGCGCAGATCAGGATGTTCCACGTTTACTGAGGGGCGTTTACCGGTCTTGTCCCTGAAATAGTCGGCAATGGCGTCCTTTGCCTTTAGCGCAATATAGTTCGCATGATTGAAGTACGGTGAATTGACGGTGCTATCGATGGCAAAGGTCGTGTCCGGGTCAAGATAGCGCGTCCAGTCGATGGCGCTGACGCTAGCATAGACCTGCTCCGGCATGGTCGCGGTAAATGTGCAAATGGGCGCCAGAATGCGTAGGGCGGTTCGCGCGCATAGGTTGGCGCGATACATAAGCTCTTTGGTTCCGGAAAATGAGACTGCCCGGGTTTGGCTGGTTATATCTGTTGCGCCAAGCGCGGCAAGTTCAGCGGCAAGTATTGGTTCGAGACCGGCCAGAGTTCTGGCGACAAGCGTGAAGGCGCCAGTGTCCATGGTGGTTGAAAAATAGCATTTTACCAGCAGGAGAGGCGCGCTATTTCATAAGCGTGATGGTCTTGGTGAACACACTGCTGCCAAGAGTAGCCCTGACAACATATAGACCGGATGGCTGGCCCGATGCATCCCAGACAACTGAATTACCCGCTTCGCCTGCGGCGATGCGAGGCGAGCGAATTACGAATTTCAAATTACGAATGTCCGAGGTCAGATCTTTTACGAGTTGTCCCTGGGTATTATAAATTTTTAAATCAGGATTCATAATTCGCTCGCCTCGCTTCGCAGGCGAAGCGGATAATTTGACATTCGTAATTGAAATTGTAACAGCCGGATTAAACGGATTTGGTGATGCATGTATGACCAAATCATCATCGGGTTCTGATGCGGGTGTTTCCTTGATCGTTGTTGGCGCAGGCCATCGCACTTTAATGTTGTCAACATAGAACGAGCTGAAATTTGCCCCATTGGCCTGACTCAGAAACATAAAACGGTCGAGTGAGGCGCCGGCAAAGGCCGAGAGGTCGAACTCGCGGTGATACCATTGGCTCGAGGCGCGGCCAGCCAACGATGGCAGCTCGCAGGCATAGCACTGGAAAATGGGCGTTTTTCTCATATCAAACGATATGGCGTTCTGGTCTTGTATCGTTGTTGTGGGATTAGAACCATCGGGCATAACCACGAAAGGCTGGATGCCCGCATGGTCCTGATTGACCGCACTGACGTTTACAAGGTAGATTGAGTACAAAAACTTCATATTGGGCCGGACCGTTATAAGCTGGTCTGAAAATAGATAGGAATGATACCAAGTGATTGCCGGGCCTTTCATCATTTTAGTCCCATAGACCGGGCCTACGCCGTTTTCAGCCGTCACCTGCGAAAAAACATTATTATCGCGTACTGAACTGTACATGCCCCTGATTGAGTCCTCTGCAATCCGTATGACCGAATCGCCCGATATAGGGTCATATTCGGCGACATTACAGGGAAACTGGTCAAGATTGGTCCAGCCACTGCCCACGTTCACGGTTATGTTATCACCGTCAATAGATACCACACCTGCAGTACCCGCGGAGATATGAACGCTGTGAACCTTGTGGAACGTTGTTTTCTTATCATAATGCAAATGTCCTGAGAAAGTCCACGCCTGTTTGCCGCTCAGGTTTATGTGCTTTTCCAATTCAGCGCACACCGGGCCCCTGGAATTAAAGAGGTATCCGGGTGTATCATAGGTCCATTGTTCAATGGGTTCGTGGAAAAAGACAAACACATGCTTGTCCCTGTTTGCCTCGAGTTGTTCCTTAAACCAGCGTACTTGTACAGTATCGAGAGTCCCATTGGAACTGCCGCTTGCGCCAACCTGGTAATCGCCATCAAGGAAGATAAAGAGATATTGAGAACCATACGTGAACGCATAGTATATCTTATCCGTCAGACCGTCTGCAGAAGCCCAATCGGTGACAACTCCTTTGGCAATCGAATCGACCCAAGGGCGTTTTCCAACGCCGTCCATTTCATGGTTGCCCATAGTGAACAGGACCGGAGGGCAATTTGACACAGAGGTGATTGCAACGCGTGTGCTATCGACGTCGGCCTGATTGCCGTAACCCCAATCACCTACTGTGGTCACAAAGGCGCAACCGGCTGTACGCCACGTAGTCAGTGTGTTCCGGTATTGCGCAGCCGTGATACCATAGATGGAGTTGATGTGGTTGTCGCCATTGACACCGAACGTAAACGTAGTATCATCGGCGTTTGATGAGAAGATATCCTGATAATAGGCTGAGAGCTGGGTTGTGGGAGAGGCGGTAATTACATATGCAAACGAAACAACAAAAAGAACAGCTTTAAGCATATCGCTCCCTGGATATGGGTGTTTTATGGTAATATACTCAGTTTAGTAATGTTTGTCAACAGCAATCTTTCGGTATTCCACATCCCTCCATTGCCTTGTTTCCCTGTAATTATGGATTTTAATGCGATGCAAAGGACTGTTTTATCAGCCTATTCCGGTCTGCTTTTGGGTATGCTGTTGTGGGCGAGTTCTTTTATCATGCTCAAGCTCTCCTTTCGCGCCTATGATCCCATGTTCGTGATTTTTGCCCGTATGTTCATCGGTACGTTATGTTTTGCGCCTTTCCTGGGACGTTTACGAAAATATTGGCCGCGCCGGGAAGATTGGAAATGGATTTTGCTTATGGCGTTTTTTGAACCCTGCCTCTATTTCATCTTCGAGGCAAAGGCGCTTCAAAACACTACGGCGTCGTCGGCCAGCATGATCATTGCAATGCTGCCACTGTTCGTGGCATTGGCCGCGAAGTTTTTTTTAAAGGAAACACTAGGCATACGCACCTTGATTGGTTTTATAGTCGCCATTGCTGGTGCATTTTGGCTTAGCGCTGCTGATACGCCGAGTATCAGCGCGCCAAACCCCCCGCTTGGAAATTTTTTTGAGTTTTTGGCCATGGTTAGCGCAGTGGGCTACACTATTTCACTCAAACGAGCCACGAGAAACATCTCACCGCTTTTTCTAACCGCAGCACAAGCCGCTATTGGGAGCGTCTTTTTTCTTCCGTTGGTCTTTTGGCCTCAACCGGTGATTCCATCTGTATTTGATCCCGTGTCCGCTGGTGCAGTGGTTTATTTGGGTGTTATTGTGACCGCAATCGCCTATGGTTTATATAATTTCGGGGTAAGCCGCATACCAGCGAACCAAGCCGCCGCCTTTATCAATCTTATTCCGATTTTCACCATTACTATGGGCGTTGTTTTTTTAAACGAGCGCTTGAATACATCTCAGATTATTGCCTCGATCATGGTGTTTTCCGGAATTCTAATAAGTCAGAATATCCTGAATAGAAAATCTGATATTGCAGTATAACGCATTGATTGAAAATAAAATAAGAGCATGGAAGCGTATGTAAACTCTTTGGGTCCACCGCTACTACCCCCTGGAATACAGATGCGTATTTAGTCCGAACTGATAAAAATGGCGATACGCTCTGGACAAAGACTATTAGCACACCTGACAATGGACTTGGACTTATCTATTCAGGCCATACAACATTGGATGGAGGATTTATTTTAGCAGGCCTTTCGATCTCAATATGGTACGATATCTATGTTGCCAGGGTAAATTCGTTTGGCGATACGCTGTGGACCCGGAGTTATGGCAGTCATCCAGGGACGCAATTCGCCTATGCCATACGGCCGACACCTGACAGTGGTTTTGTCCTCTGCGGTTTTAAGAGCTCTTCTGATACAAAACTCTACGATGGATACTTGCTCAAGATAAATGCGCAAGGAGACACACTCTGGTCAAGAATATTCGGTGGTCCGGGCTATGAACGTTTCTTCGATGTACAAGTCACTCCTGACAACGGTTTTGTCCTTGTCGGAGATGTCGCGGATTCGGGTTTCACTGACAGGGATATATATATTGTTCGGACCGATGCGGAAGGTAATGTTGCTGCTGAAACAGTCATTCCAGCATTTTCTTCGTCTTCTCCAAGCTTAAGGGTGTGCAACGAATATGGGATGAGCCGGATGGCAATACGCTATTCATTACCAAAACGCGGACAGATAGAAATCGATGTCTTTGATATTCAAGGTAAGAGACTCGGTTCTCCTGTACACGCATATCAGGAGAAAGGCAGTTACTCTGTTGTGTGGGATGCTGCGCAAGTACTGGGCCGAGAACTGCCAAGCGGTATCTGTTTCATACGATTACGCACAAACAACGCTGTTGTGACTCAAAAAATCGCTATAATGCGATAAGCTGAACATCCAGGATGTTTTCCTGTATTTTTGGATTAATCAGGAGACGAATCTATGTGTAAAAAATGCATCATTATTTTCTGTTTGCTCAGCATAAGCATTTGTTTGTTCGCGCAACCCTTTTCCCCAACATGGATCAAGAGGTATGGGGGCTCTGGAATTGAACGTGGGTATTCAGTGCAGACGACCATGGATGGGGGATATATTATTGTAGGTTCCAGAGGAGGTCTTGAGAATGCCTATATTTTAAAAGTTGGTTTTAATGGTGATTCTCTATGGTCGAAAATATACGGCGGGGATTCCATGGATTATGCGTATTCTGTTGTCAATATGGAGAATGACGGTTATGCAATTGCAGGAGGCAATTCATCGATAATTGGGAAGGGTATGGAAATGTACCTGATACGCACTGATCGGAATGGCGACACGTTGTGGACGCGAACCTATGGAGGCGATTCCGATGATTATGCACGTTCAATAAAGGAAACCCCTGATAGCGGATTTGTTCTTGCTGGTTACACCTACTCTTTTGGTGACAGTGGTGATATGTATTTGGTACGCACGGACAAGAATGGCGATACGCTTTGGACAAAAACATATGGCGGGCCCGGGGGCGATGCGTGTAAAGCAATTGAGATAACCGCAGACAGCGGTTATATACTTTTTGGATCCACCTTTTCTTCCAGATGGAATGTGGACGTGTATTTAGTCCGAACTGATAAAAATGGTGATACGCTTTGGACAAAGACTTTTGGCACTTCTTACAATGATGTTATTTATTCTGGCCAGAAGACAATAGATGGAGGATTTGTATTGGCTGGCTTATTAGACACTATCTATAATGATATTTATGTGGCAAGAGTCACGGCTTCAGGTGATACGCTTTGGACCCGTAGGTATGGTGGACCGGGCAGAGAAGAGGCCTATGCCATACGACCGACACCTGACAGCGGTTTTATCCTTTGCGGTTTGAAGAACTATTCTGATACAAAACGAGACGATGGGTACTTGCTCAAGATAAACGCGAAAGGAGACACACTCTGGTCAAAATTATTCGGTGGTCCGGGCTATGAGCGTTTCTTTGATGTACAAGTCACTCCTGATGGCGGCTTCATCCTTGTCGGTGATGTCGCGGATTCGGGTTTCACTAACAGTGATATGTATATTGTCCGGACCGATGCGGAAGGTAATGTTGTTGCTGAAACAGTCATTCCAGCATTTTCTTTGTCTTCTCCAAGCTTAAGGGTGTGCAACGAATATGGGATGAGCCGGATGGCAATACGCTATTCATTACCAAAACGCGGACAGATAGAAATCGATGTCTTTGATATTCAAGGTAAGAGAATCGGTTCTCCTGTACACGCATATCAGGAGAAAGGCAGTTACTCTATTGTGTGGGATGCTGCGCAAGTACTGGGCCGAGAACTGCCAAGCGGTATCTGTTTCATACGATTACGCACAAACAACGCTGTTGTGACTCAAAAAATCGCTATAATGCGATAAGAATATTTGCTTTTAATTGCTGGAAAAAGTATTTTATTAAAGAATGTTTATGAAACGATCATCAAAAATGCAGTTTAAACACAATATAAGTGTTTATCAAAGAGCACTACTTCGACTTATACGCCCCCGCGGAGGTGCGCAAGGGTAGGCCATACCTTTTTACAGTGAAAACAACCCGGCCCCCTTTCGCACCTGCGTCAGGGGGCTTTTTGTTGGCTTTCACAAGCATGAAATGGCTATTTTAACGCATTGATTTCAAAGGAGAAGAACAATGGATAAAAACAAAGTACTTATTTTCGATACAACCCTGCGCGACGGCGAACAGGCGCTTCAGTCAAGCCTGTCGGTCAACGAGAAAATACAGATTGCGCAACAACTCACCCGCCTCAAGGTCGATATCATCGAAGCGGGATTCGCCATATCGTCGCCGGGCGACTTTCAGTCAATTAAGACCATTGCCGAAGAAGTGAAGGGACCGGTCATTTGCTCCCTGGCCCGTTGTGTCGACAAGGACATTGAGGCCGCGGCCAAGGCGGTCAAACCGGCGGGGCGCGGCAGGGTCCATGTATTTATCGGGACCTCACGCATTCACCGGGAGAAAAAACTTCGCAAGGGAGACGACGAAGTGCTGGCCATGGGCGTTGCCGCTGTCAAGTACGCGCGCAAACTCTGCGGCGATGTTGAATTCTCGTGCGAAGACACAGGGCGTACCGAGCTTTCGTATTTGTACCGTTTTGTCGAGGCAGTAATCAAGGCCGGGGCCGCAACGATCAACCTTCCCGACACCGTGGGGTACACAGTGCCCATGGAATTCAGGGGCATTATTTCCTCCGTGTTCGCCAATGTGCCAAATATTGACAAAGCAATCATATCGGTCCATTGCCACAACGATCTGGGCCTTGCCGTGGCCAACTCCATCATGGCGGTTGAATGCGGCGTCCGCCAGGTCGAATGCACGATCAACGGCATTGGCGAGCGCGCGGGCAATTGCTCCCTCGAGGAAGTGGTAATGATCCTGAAGACCCGGGAGAAGCTCCTGAAGCTCAATACGAACATAGCGGCAAAGGAGATCATGCGCACCAGCAGGCTGGTCAGCAGGCTCTGCAACATGCCCGTGCAGCCCAACAAGGCCATTGTGGGCTCAAACGCCTTTGCCCATTCGTCGGGTATTCATCAGGACGGCGTGCTCAAAGAGCAGACCACGTACGAGATCATGAAACCGGGCTCTATCGGGCTGTCTGAAAACGTGCTCAATCTCACCAGCCGGAGCGGCCGCCATGTGATCAAGCACCGTCTGGCGCTGTTGGGCTACAAGGAAAAAGAATACGATCTCGATACGGTATACCAGCGATTTCTGGCGCTTGCCGATAAAAAGGGACGCGTCTATGATGATGATCTTGAAGCGCTCATCGAACTGCCTCATGCTGAGGAGACCGATACCTTCAGGCTCACCTACCTGAATGTCACTTCAGGATCAAAAGTTGTGCCCACGGCAACGCTTCGAATAAGCGCCAAGGGCAAAACCATCCAGGAAGCGGCCACGGGCGACGGGCCTGTGCACGCGGTCTGCAGCGCCATTGACCGGGCAAGCGGTATGAACGTTAAAATGCTCGACTACAGGATCACCAGCCGCACGGGCGGCCGTGAAGCGTTGGGTGTAGTCGATATTCTCGCTGAATATGCGGATCACCGTATTCACGGGAGCGGATCGTCCACAGACATTATCGAGGCGTCGGCACTTGCGTATATCAACATCCTGAACAAGATCGTGCGTCTTCAGGAAGTCCGCAAGGCGCGGGCAAGCAGGAAACAGCGCCAGAGAAAGGCATGAGACCGCTAAGTGACAGGGCTGCGGGCCTATGCTGCGCAGCCCTGCTTTTTGCCCTCTGTTTCTTCGATGGAACAGGGTGCACTCCGGGTAAAAATACCGCCGCAAATCCCGCTCTTCCCGATCCCGGACCCGGTGATTCGGTGGATCTTGTTGTTGATTCAGTGACTATAAACGGCGTGCGTACAGACACGCTTTTTTGCGCTTTTGACAGCCTTACCTGCGACACGCTGGCACTGGTGCGCATCCATCTTTCCCAATGGCCCGTGATGAGGTACTCAGCCGCCTGCAACATGGTCGCCTTTGACAATAGCGGCAACAACCGCTACGAGTGTTATACCTGCGCGCAGCGCGCCCGGTGCAATGGCAGCGATAGCGTCGGATCAGTGGCCATTGACAGCGGTGCGCTGAGCATCTCAGTCCGTTCGCTCATGATTGTGGGACTGGGCAGCGACACGGGTTCGTGCGCCATCCATCTTTCCGGGATGTTTGATGATACATTCCTCGATTCCATGGAACTCGACACTGTTATCCGTCTTTTCTGGTAAATCGTATATGAAAAAAAAGACGCGGTACAGCGTCCGGATCATCGCGGAACGGTGCAAGGGATGCATGTTTTGCGTCTCTTTTTGTCCCGCGGGCGTACTCGGCAGGGACGGCACGGCCAATGCCCGGGGATATCCGCTTCCCTGTATTGCGAGCGCGGCCGTCTGTACCGGGTGCGCATTGTGTCAAAAACTATGCCCCGATTTCGCCATTTTTATAGAAAGTAACCATGTGCGCTGAACCATTGGCACTCCTGACCGGCGTCCATTTCATGGACGGGAACAGCGCCGTGTGCGAAGGCGCCATTGCCGCGGGCTGCCGGTTTGCTGCCGGATATCCTATCACGCCTTCAACGGAAATTATGGAGCGGTTTGCCAGCCGCGTTCCCCGCCTAGGCGGGATATGCATTCAGATGGAGGACGAGTGCGCGTCAATCATGGCGTGTATTGGCGCTGTGTGGGGTGGGGCCAAGGCCTTTACGGCCACATCAGGGCCGGGTTTCTCGCTTATGATGGAATCCATAGGCTATGCCGCCATGACCGAGACGCCCCTCGTAGTCGTTAATGTGCAGCGGGCAGGTCCTTCGACTGGTCTGCCCACAATGCCGGCGCAGGCCGACATGCTGCAGGCGCGATGGGGATCGCATGGTGATTACCGGGTTATTGCACTTTGCCCGAACTCGCCCCAGGAATGCTTTGACCTTGCCATCAAGGCCTTTAATCTCGCTGAAACCTGGCGCGTGCCTGTACTAATCATGATGGACGAAGTGGTCGCGCACATGAGCGAACGGGTCGTTATTCCAACACTTTCCGAGATCGCGGTTGTGCAACGCAGGTATACGCAGGTGCGGCCTGGCGAATATCAACCATACAGGCCCGCGGCCCGCGGCGTGCCCGAGATGGCGCCAGTGGGAAAGGGCTTTTTCATGCACGTAACGGGACTTACGCACGACGCCAAGGGATACCCGGCCATGGACCCGGAAACGCAGGATGCGCTGGTCAGGCGTTTTACGGCAAAAATCGATAGTAACGCTGACGACATCATAGTATACGAAGAGGAGGAAATCGCTGACGCGGAGGTCGTGGTGGTGGCCTATGGTATCACCTCTCGCGCGGCAGCGGCGGCGGTAGAGGAGGCGCGGGCATTAGGTATCCCCGCGGGGTTGCTCAGACTGGTCACCGCGTGGCCGTTTCCAGAAAAAAAGGTCCGTGAATTGTCTGGCCGTGTCAAGGCGCTCATCATGGTCGAGCTTAACCTAGGCCAGATGTTTCTCGAAATGGACCGGTGCGCAAAGGGCGGGGCGCAGAGCATATTCTTAGGGCACGCTGGCGGCTCCATCCATCGGCCTGAAGCAATTCTCATGGCAATACAAAAGGCGGCGCAGCTATGAACAGCCACCCCTCCGATAGTTATCTCCGCACCGATCGTCTCCCGCACCTCTGGTGCCCGGGATGCGGCATCGGCGCCACCATGAATTCGTTCGTCGAGGCTGTCAAGCTCAGCGGCATTTCCCGGAAGAGTCTTGCCGTGGTCTCCGGTATTGGCTGCTCAGGCAGGGTCGCCGGATACCTGAAGGCGGATTCGTTCCACACAACCCATGGCAGGGCAATCCCCTTTGCCACGGGTCTTGCGCTTGCCAATCCGGGGCTCCGCGTGGCCGTGTACAGCGGTGAAGGCGACCTTGTGGCCATTGGCGGCAACCATCTTCTCCACGCTGCGCGGAGAAATGTCAATATCATGGTGGTCTGTATCAATAATTTTACCTATGGAATGACCGGCGGGCAGCTGGCGCCAACCACTCCTATTGGATCGATCACAGCCACCACTCCCTATGGAAGCACGGAAATGCCATGCAACCTTGTCAATCTTGCCGCCTCTGCCGGGGCCGTGTTTGTGGCCCGATGGACCGTTTTTCACGTACGACAACTTGCGTGTACCATGGCCGAGGCGCTGGTGCGGCGCGGCTTCTCATTTATTGAGGTGCTTTCACCTTGTCCCACGCTCCACCTGCAGAGAAATAATCTTGGACATGGAGAAACGGAAATGAGGTATTTTAAAGAGTACAGCAGGGTGGCGAACAATACCTCGCCCGTGGAGGCCGGACTCGATCGCAGGGACAGGAAAATTATTGTTGGTACGTTTGTGAAACGGGAACGCGCCGTATTTTTTGATTCGCCGGACAGCGTTACACTGGTCCGGAAGAAAAAGGTCAAAGCATGATACCTCCGCATACGCTCCCCGCACGCATTATCATCAGCGGTTTAGGCGGCCAGGGCGTCATCCTTGCCGGCTGCATACTTGGCAGGGCCGCTGCTCTGTACGAACGCACGGCAGCGACCCTTACCCGGAGTTTTGGGCCAGCGGCCCGGGGCAGCGCCTGCAGCGCACAGCTTATCCTCGACGATACACTGGTCCACTATCCCTATGTTGACAAACCCCAGGTGCTGCTCGCGCTGTCGCAGCAGGCATTTGAGCAGTATGCGCCCTTGCTTGTTCCCGGAGGCGTGCTTATTATCGATGAACACCTGGTAAAGCCTCCAGCGGCCCTCTCGGGGATTTCCCTGTACGCGGTCCCGGCAACGCGATACGCGGAAGTCCTTGGCAATCGACAGGTGGCAAATAGCATTGTCGTAGGTTTCTTTGTCGCTGTGACCGGCCTTTTTGCCCGCGCGTCCGTGGAACGGGCGCTCAGGGAATCTGTTCCGCCAGGGACCATGGGACTCAATCTAAAAGCGTTTTCGTGCGGGTATTCCCATGCAATAAAAATGTATGGAGAACATCATACGTTCTCTGGCAGGTTTGAGGGGAAGGCCCGCGCTGTTCAAGGAAATAAACAATTTAAAAATGCGTAAGGAGGGTTTTGATGATACGTTTTCTATGTCTGATGATTGGCATCGTATTTTTTGCCCAGTGCGCGAAACAGGGCACAACAGGCGGCGCAAGCCAGGGGACCGCGGCCCGTACAGTGCTCATAGCAATGGGACACACCGAATACGAGGACAGCATGGCGAACCATATGCGTGCGGTGCTGGAACAGAGGCGGATCGTGGTCAAGGTAGTCAGCATCGATACAGTCGACATGGAGAACCCCGGAGTGTATGACGCCATTGTTATGATGCATGCCATCAAGGAAAACATGATGAAACCCGAGGTCCAGAACTTTCTCCGTAACACACCCACGGGGCAGAAAGGGCCGTGGCCGTATGTCATTATCAGCACGGTATCGGGCCAGGACTGGATTTCAAGCGATTCACAACTGGACGGCGTGTCTGCGGCCACTCGGAATATGCAGGTGAAGAACGTGGCCACCCTTATTCTGGGCAGGGTCGACGCCATTTTGGAAGGAAGGTTTAAATAAGGGTCGTCCAGTCTTAAGGCGGGGAAATTTTCCCATTCCTTGATTTCTTCCGGATAATTCGATTATTTTTATATGCTTAAAAACGGAGGTTCTGTTGAAAGCTGATATCCATCCCAAGTACGGCAAGACCGTTGTAAAATGCTCCTGCGGGAACACCTTTGAAACCAGGTCATGCCTGGGAGAAACGCTCAGCGTCGAAATCTGCGCCGCCTGCCACCCTTTTTTCACTGGCAAACAGAAGCTTGTGGACACTGCTGGCCGTGTTGAACGCTTCAAAAAACGGTATGCCACGGTCCCTGAGGCGGCAAAACCGAAAAAGGCCGTTAAGGCCTAGCTGTCCTTATCCGCCAATACAAGCCGCAGAAACATTCATGAACAAAACCGTCCTTTTCTTTCTGGCGCCTTTTTACGCAGCGAAGTCCACTGTGGGCGGCCAGGCGGTGATCGAGGGCGTCATGATGCGGGGCAAGGAAAAGATCGCCTTGTCCGTACGCCGCAAAGCCGGAAACATCCAGTCACTGGTCAATCCGCACATAGCCTACAAGGAACGGATGCCTCTCCTGAAAATTCCCATTCTACGCGGGGCCGCTACTTTTATCGAATCGTTGGTCATTGGGATGCGCTATCTTTCAATTTCCGCCGACTTTGCCATGGAAGACGAAAAGGGCGTTCAAACAACCAAAAGCTGGAAAGACTCCTTCTATCTTGGCCTTTCCATTGCCATTGCCTTTGTGGCGGGCATGGGGCTTTTTTTCGCGCTGCCCTATTTTATTACGGGCGTGGTGCCATATACCAAGGAGTCGAATCCCGTATTGTTCAATCTCACGGCCGGGTTCATCCGTATCGTTTTTTTTCTCGCTTATGTCTGGGGCATTTCGTTCATGAAGGACGTCAAGCGGCTCTTCCAGTATCACGGCGCGGAGCATAAATCAATTTTCTGTTTCGAGGCAGGGCAAGAGCTTACCCAAGAAAACATTACGGGCTTTTCAACCCATCATCCGCGGTGCGGCACCAGTTTTCTACTTATTGCAGCGGTTTCGTGCATCCTGGTCTTTGCTGTTATCGACGCGCTCATCGCCCTTCACTGGGCCGCGTATGTGCATCCGCCGTGGCACCTCAGGCTGGCCGTGCACCTGCCTCTTATTCCCCTGGTTTCCGGCATATCCTTCGAATTTCTAAAACTGTCCGACAGGTTCAGCGCAAACCCTGTCGTGGGCGCGCTTTCGCTTCCCGGGCTACTGCTTCAGAATATTACCACAGAGGAGCCCGACGCCAGCCAGATCGAAGTGGCCGTGGCCGCTCTCAAGAACGCGGTCTAAAACAATGCTTCCCAATCTCGATAAGGTAGAACAGCGTTTCCGCGACATTGAGACCGAGCTCATGAATCCTGAGACCATCAGGGACATGAAGAAATTCCAGGGCCTCAACCGCGAGCATAATACGCTGAAGGACGTGGTCACCTTTATCCAGCAATACCGGAAGGTTTGCGCTGATATTGAGGACCACCGGACGCTGCTTGCGTCAAAAGAAGATGAGGAGTTGAAAAATCTCGCGCGTACCGAGCTTCCCGAACTTGAAAAGACCGAGGCCGGACTTGAAGCGCGCATCCGCGTGCTCCTGGTGCCCCGCGACCCAAACGACGATAAAAATGTTATCATGGAGATACGGGCCGGGACCGGAGGCGACGAGGCGGGCATTTTCGCGGGCGATTTGTTCCGCATGTATTCACACTTTGCCGAAAACAGGAAATGGAAGGTTGAAGTGATGAACACCAGTCCTTCGGAGAAAGGCGGGTTCAAGGAAGCGGTTTTTGGAATTTCCGGCAACTGCGTTTATGGCGAGCTTAAATTTGAAAACGGCGTGCACCGGGTACAGCGCGTTCCCGAGACCGAGGCCCAGGGCCGTGTCCATACCTCGGCCGCTTCGGTTGTGGTCATGCCCGAGGCAGAGGACGTTGAAGTCGAAGTCAACCCCGCTGATCTCCGCGTTGACGTATTCCGCTCGTCCGGACCCGGCGGACAAAGTGTGAACAAGACCGAATCCGCGGTACGTCTCACCCATGTACCTACGGGCATTGTGGTCAGTTGCCAGGATGAAAAGTCTCAGCACAAGAACCGGGCCAAAGCGCTCAAGGTGCTCAAGACGCGCATCCTCGACGCGCAGCTCGAAAAGAAACAGCGCGAGGACTCGGTCAAACGAAAGCAGATTGTGGGTACTGGCGACCGTTCGGCGAAAATTCGCACCTACAATTTTCCGCAAAACCGGGTCACGGACCACCGTATCAACCTGACACTCTATTCCCTTGACCGGATCATGGATGGTGCGATAGACGAACTTGCCGCATCGCTCAAAGAGGCTGACCTGAACGAAAAACTGCAGGCCATGGCCGATACTGCACGGCCTGTTTGACTTGAAATCACCTTATTGAATACATATATTGTTAACGGATATTCTATGATACATGTGTCTGTTTCAGCGCTTGCCATTGACGCGGGCACAAATTCCCCCATTGTGCTTCTTAAAGAGGAGCGGGGAGAACGCGTACTGCCCATCTGGATCGGGTTTCCCGAAGCCAGTGCCATTGCCATGGCAAGAAGCTACGAGAAAAAGGAGATCGAGCGGCCGCTCACCCACGATCTTCTCAAACTCATTCTCGACGCGCTCGAGGCCAAGCTCATCAAGGTGGCCATCGACGAGCTTGATGGTACCACCTACAAGGCCAAGCTCTATCTCCAATCGGGGAATTCGAGCTGTTATATAGATGTCCGTCCCAGCGACGCGATAGCACTGGCGCTTCGTACCAATGCACCCATCTTCATCAAGGAGACCATCCTGGGATCGGCGGAACAGGAGGCGGATGGCGCTAACAACATCGCGAACCTGCGGAAGCGGCTGCGGGAAATTGACCCTAGCGATTTTGGGAAATTTTCTTTCTGATTGAACCAGTAGAACGAAATTATGCATCGGATATTTATTCTCATTTTTTTATGCGCTGTTGCCGTTTTTCCGGCATACCGTTACCTGAAGCAGAAGGACGACCAGAAACAGGCGCCGCCGCCGCTTGATCCGGTTACTGAAACGCAGATCAAGAAAGCAGTTGATCTCGTCTCTTCCGGTATGGTCTTGTACCGCGAGAAAAACTTCACCAGGGCCGAATCACTTTTTACGTATGTCCTCAACCGCATGGGACGGGCCCCGGCAGCGGAGGCTGCGGCTGTCATGGCAGCCC
>Ga0208977_1000626_pt1 | contig 24290 bp, 26 predicted proteins | sample RifOxyA2_FD_184030 | JGI IMG/M metagenome (GOLD analysis project Ga0208977, IMG submission 184030) | Groundwater microbial communities from Rifle, Colorado - Rifle Oxygen_injection A2 (SPAdes) | ecosystem: Environmental > Aquatic > Deep subsurface > Groundwater | place: Rifle, Colorado, United...
CTGTTCATGTATATTAAGGGCGAGCCGTGCGGCGCCGTCAAGGAATTTGTGGATTTTGCCCTCAGCCCGGCCGGCCAGGAAATGGTAAGGCTCACGGATTTCGTGCCGATAAAATAGCTTTTACAATCATGCGAAAAAAAATAACCGAATTTATAATAGAAAAGATTATAATCCTTTGCGGCGTCATTTCAATAGTTTTCGTCGCCTTGATTTTCTTTTTCCTGCTGAAGGAAGGGCTGTCGCTGTTTACAACTTATCCGGCCGGTAAATTTATCCTCGGCAGCCACTGGTACCCCGTCAGCGAACCCCCTAAGTTCGGGATAATTTCACTTATCGCAGGTTCCCTTTGGGTAACGCTTGGAGCCATAATAATCTCCGTGCCGATAGGCATAGCCAGCGCCATTTACATTTCCGAGATTGCGCCGCGCAAGGTGCGAGACATATTGAAATCCGGGATCGAGATGCTGGCCGCCATTCCCAGCGTCGTGATAGGTTTCGTCGGCATTACGACGCTTGTGCCGCTGGTTAAAAATGTTTTCGGGCTTCCCACCGGGCTTACGGCCTTATCCGGTTCCGTGATGCTTGCGTTCATGGCCGTGCCGACAATAGTTTCCATCGCCGAGGATGCCTTTTACTCAATCCCCAAACGGTACAAGGAAGCGGCGCTGGCGCTTGGCGCGACACATTGGCAGACGATATGGCGGGTGCTTATAAGGGCGGCGTTTCCCGGCATAGTGGCCGCATCCATGCTTGGCATTGGCCGCGTCATAGGGGAAACTATGGCGGTAATGATGATTACCGGCAACATGGCCAGGATACCGCATTCGTTTTTTGATCCCGTGCGCACGCTTACCGCCACAATCGCCGCCGAGATGGGGGAAACTGTTCGCGGCAGCGACCATTATTTCGCCCTGTTCGCCATCGGCATAGTACTGTTTATAATAACCTTTTTGATAAACCTTATCGCAGACATATATATAAACAAAGAGTTGAAATGAACGAAACCCTCGACACTTCCACGACGCCGCCGGCAGCCGTTAAAGAAACGCTTCTGAAACAGATTCTTAACCCCCGAATGGTCCAGAAAGGAGCTTTCTTTCTTCTTTTACTGGCCACGCTTCTTGTTATAGTGCCGGTGGGCATGATAGTAGTTATCATAGTGGCAAAGGGCGCGCCCGCCATTTCATGGGAATTTTTAAGCGCCATGCCAAGCAGGGGGATGCGCGCCGGCGGCATATTCCCGGCCATTATCGGTTCAATATACCTTGTAGGCGCCACGATAGTTTTTGCCATACCCGTGGGCGTATTTTCCGCGATATATCTTGTTGAGTACGCAGGTAACACCCTTCTTACGCGCATGGTTAAACTTGCAATTATAAACCTTGCCGGCGTTCCTTCGATAGTATACGGATTGTTCGGCCTCGGGTTGTTCGTTATATTTCTGGGCTTCGGGCCGTCAATACTCGCGGGCGCTCTTACGCTTGCCATAATGATACTGCCGATTATCATTACGACTTCGAAAGAGGCGCTGGATGCGGTGCCGAAATCTTTTCGCGAGGCATCGCTTGCGCTTGGCGCGTCTAAATGGCAGACTATCCGCCATGTTGTGCTGCCCAATGCGTTGCCGGGCATACTTACCGGCATAATACTCGGCATAAGCCGCGCGGCAGGCGAGACGGCTCCCATACTTTTTACTGTTGCCGCGTTTTATTTGCCGCGGCTGCCTACCTCGGTATTCGACCAGGTAATGGTGCTGCCCTATCACCTTTTTGTCGTTTCGACGCAGATCCCGAACATAGAACAGTCTTATACCTACGGTACGGCGCTTGTGCTGGTGGGAATGGTGCTTGTTACTAACCTTGCGGCCATACTGTTGCGTTCCAAATACCGGAAAAAATTATGAGCAAGATTGTTGCAAGAGAATTAAATGCATGGTATGATAAGAAGTGTGCGGTTAAATCTCTTTCCATCGAGATAAATAAAAATGAGATACTGGGAATAATCGGCCCCGCCAATAGCGGCAAAACCACGTTCCTGCGCTGTCTTAACCGGTTAAACGACCTTGAGCCGCATTTCAGGATAGAGGGAAACGTTCTAATTGACGGGCGGGACATATACGCCAAAGGCGCGGACGTTGATGCGTTGCGTAAAAGGGTTGGGATGGTATTCGCCCTGCCGCTTCCGCTTCCCATGAGTATCTACGAAAATATAGTATACGGGCCGCGCCGCCAGGGGATAAGCGCACGGCAAAAGCTTGACGGTATCGTGGAAAATTCGTTAAAGGAAGCCTATCTCTGGGATGAGGTTAAAGACCGGCTGGATATGCCCGCCATGAAACTTTCCGGCGGCCAGCAGCAGCGGCTGTGCATAGCCCGCGCGCTTGCGGTGGAGCCTGAGATAATTTTATTCGACGAGCCTTCGTCCGGCCTTGATCCCATTTCCACAGCTAAAGTAGAAGAAGCAATGCTGAAATTAAAGGAAAAATACACCATTGTACTGGTTACCAACCATACCAAGCAGGCGGCGCGCGTAAGCGACCGCGTTGCATTTTTTCTTATGGGTGAGCTTGTAGAGATAGCGCCCACCGCAAGAATGTTTACCAACCCGCGCGATCCCCGCACGGAAGGGTATATTTCGGGCAAATTCGGATAAATTTAATGTCTAAAATATCAGTGGAAAACCTAAATCTTTATTACCAGGATTTTCATGCGCTCCGCGGCGTGAACGTTGAAATCGCGCCCACCATGATTACTTCCATGATTGGGCCGTCGGGCTGCGGCAAGTCCACGTTGTTGCGCACGTTTAACCGCATGAACGACCTTGTTGACGGGGTGCGTGTGGACGGCAAAATCTTGATTGACGGCGATAACATCCTTCCCGCTCAATACGACCTTGTTTCATTACGCAAAAAAGTAGGCATGGTTTTCCAGCGGCCGAACCCGTTTCCCATGTCCATCGCTTCCAACATAAAGTTTGGCCTTGAGGTCCACGGCGTTGTTCGCAAGGACGCGCTGGATGCGACGGTTGAAGATGCGTTGCGCGCCGTTTCTCTCTGGGATGAATTAAAGGACAGGCTGTCCTGTTCCGCCCTTGGCCTCAGCCTTGAGCAGCAGCAGCGTTTATGCATCGCCCGGCTTATCGCGGTAAAGCCGGAGATACTGCTGATGGACGAGCCGTGTTCCGCGCTTGACCCTATCGCCACGGAACGGGTGGAAGAGCTGATGATAGAGTTGAAAGCAAATTATACGATTGTAATAGTAACACACAACATGCAGCAGGCGGCACGGATCAGCGATTACACCGGTTTCATGTGGCTGGGCGAGCTTGTTGAATTCGGCCGTACGGACGGCATGTTTACCAATCCGAAGGAAAAACTTACGCAGGATTACATCACGGGAAGAGCGGGTTAGGAGGGACGTATTATGGAAAAACATTATCATCGCGAACTTGAATCCTTGAAAAGCCAACTGCTGGGCATGGCGCGCAAGGTGCAGGGAATGTTGTCAAATTCAATCGCCGCGCTTACCAGCCTGGATGCCGGGAAGATAGAGGAAGTTAATTCAAGCGAGCACGATGTTAACCTGCTCGAGATAGAGATTGACGGCCAGTGCCTGAAACTTATAGCGCTCTACCAGCCCGTGGGACAGGACCTGAGGCTTCTTAATATCGTCTCAAAAATAAATAACGACCTTGAGCGCGTCGGCGACGAGGCGGTAAACATCTGCGAGAGGGTATGCAGGCTTATCAAGGATCCCAGGCTTGAACGCGGGGATTTGCTGCCGCAGATGTATGATATTGCCAAAGAGATGCTGGACAAGGCTATAGTTTCGCTTGAAAAAAACGATCTTACCGTAGCAGACGACATATTCCGCCAGGAAGACATACTTGACGACCTCAACCGCCGGATGACGCGGGATGCCATCGAGCAGATAAAACGGCGGCCTGAAATAACAGACCTTGCCCTGGATATAATATCAATAAGCCATCGCCTGGAGCGCATAGGCGATATGGCCGTAAATATTGCCGAGGATATTATATTCTTCATCACCGGCGAGGATGCGCGCCACCCGCACGATAAGGTGAAAAGCTGACATGGATATTATTGAAAAACTTATCGCTGACCACCAGCAAGTCAGGGAACAGACGTTTGTCGCCGAAAAACTGGCCTCTCTCATTGACAGTAACGCTTTTTTCTGGGATAACGCCACCGCGGTCCAGAGATTTTTCGAAAAAGAGGTCCGTGAGCATTTTGCCATCGAGGAACGCGTCCTTTTCCCCGTCTTGCGGCAGGTAGTTTCGGACTGGGAGCGGACAATGCTTGAAAAAATCGAGAGCGAGCATGTCCAGATACTGAAGTTGTTAAACGAGCTTTCAGATATTTCCAAACAGCATATAAGGTATCCATCCAAAAGCACGCGCGAGTTTTTCGTCAAGGTATGCGCAAAAATTCTGGACATACTCATGCCGCACGCCCGCAGGGAGGACGAGGAGCTTTACCCTGTTATCAACAAACGCTTTACCGACGCCCACTACCGTCAATTGGAAGAAAATTTGAAGTTATTTAAAAAATCATGACACATTTCAGCTTATTTTCCGAGCAGGACATATATCTTTTCAAGGAAGGCAACAATTTCCGGCTTTACGATAAACTCGGCTCCCGCCCGGTTACGGTTGACGGCGTCGAGGGGACGTATTTCGCCGTCTGGGCGCCCAATGCGGAGTTCGCATCGGTTATAGGCAATTTTAACGGCTGGAATAAGCAATCGCACCCGCTTAATGCCCGCTGGGACGGTTCCGGTATATGGGAAGCATTTATCCCGGCAATAGGCAAGGGCGAAATTTACAAGTATTTCATACGTTCCCGTTTTAACGGTTACACTGTCGAAAAGGGCGACCCTTACGCCGTTCACTGGGAGACCCCGCAGAAGACGGGTTCGATAGTGTGGGATCTTGAATACTCATGGGAAGACGGCGAATGGATGAAAAACAGGCATGAGTCAAACAGTTTGCAAAGCCCGTTTTCCATATATGAAATGCATCCCGGTTCCTGGCGGAGGATGCCCGAGCAAGACAACCGTTTCTTAAGCTATAGGGAAATGGCGCCTTACCTGGCGGATTATTGCGTAAAAATGGGTTTTACGCACGTTGAGTTGATGCCGGTTATGGAGCATCCTTTCTACGGCTCGTGGGGATACCAGTTGTCCGGCTACTTCGCCCCGTCGAGCCGCTATGGAACGCCCCAGGATTTCATGTATATGGTTGATTTGCTTCACCGTAACGGTGTAGGCGTTATCCTGGATTGGGTGCCGTCGCATTTCCCGACCGATTTGCACGGGCTTTCAAATTTCGACGGAACATACCTTTACGAACATGAGGACACGCGCAAGGGATTCCATCCGGATTGGAAGAGCAGCATATTCAATTATGGCAGGAACGAGGTTAAGGAGTTCCTTATTTCAAGCGCCATTTTCTGGCTCGAAAAATATCATATAGACGGATTGCGCGTGGATGCGGTTGCGTCCCTGTTGTATCTTGATTATTCGCGCAAGGAAGGCGAATGGGAGCCTAACCGTTTCGGAGGCAGGGAGAACCTCGAGGCCATTGATTTTATAAAACAATGCAACCACGTGGTATATGAAAATCATCCCGACGTGCAGATGTTTGCCGAGGAATCAACGGCCTGGCCGAAGGTGTCCGGTCCCACGTATTCAGGCGGGCTTGGTTTCGGCATGAAATGGAACATGGGCTGGATGCACGACACGTTAAAATTTTTCGCGGTTGACCCGTTGTTTCGCAAACATCACCTTGACCAGATAACCTTCAGCCTATGGTATGCGTTCAGCGAAAATTTTCTTCTGCCGTTTTCCCACGACGAAGTAACGCACGGCAAGGGGTCGCTCGTAGGGAAAATGCCGGGCGACGAGTGGCAGCGGTTTGCCAACCTGCGGTTACTATTCGGTTACATGTACGGCCACCCCGGTAAAAAACTTATTTTCATGGGTGATGAGTTCGGGCAGGTGCGCGAGTGGCATCATGAGGAGAGCCTGGAATGGCATGTGCTGGAATTCCCGTTTCATCGCGGGGCGCAGCGCTGGATGCGGGATTTAAACCAGGTTTACCGCACCGAGAAGCCGTTTTTTGAAGCGGATTTCAGCTGGGATGGTTTTGAATGGATTGATTTTAACGACAGGGAAAACTGTGTCATAGCCTTTTTACGAAAGGCGAAGACAACGGGCGATATTATATTGTGCGTATGCAATTTTACGCCGGTAGTGCGCCACAATTACAGGGTCGGTGTGCCGCGGGGCGGTTTCTGGAAGGAATTGCTAAACAGCGATGCTACCGAGTATGGCGGTTCAGGGGTGGGGAACATGGGCGGGTTTGACGCCGATTCGCTGCCCGCGCACGATCGCGGATATTCGCTGAACCTTAAACTTCCTCCGCTGGGCGTCCTGTTCTTTAAGAGCCGGCCTCAATAGCGGCGTCTACGCGGTTTTGTTTTCTTCTTTATATTCCCCTTATTTACTTCCTCTATATTTTTGCGGATTTCTTCCATCTGGATGATCCTCTTCTCGCTTTCCTCTTTACGCGCCTTAAGCCAGGCCGCATCCTTTCTTAGCTGTTCAACATTTATGCCTGTAGGCGCATAAGTCGCCGCCAGTTTTTCCAGGAATTCGATATCCTGCTGATTGGGCAGTGTCCGAAGGCCGAAGGGGAAATGCCGGGCGTAGTCTGCTCGCATTGCATTCTCGTCCCATGTGCGCGCCGGGTTTATGCGCTTTATCGCAAAGCCCGCGTAAACGCTGCCTGTAATAAGCAACCCGCAAATAAAACCTGCCGCGATGCGGTGTAACCGTTTAACAACCAGTCTCTGTTTTGAAATTTGCAGCGCGAGCGTGGCCGTTAAACTGCCGGCAAGGTTCAATAGGAGCGCTGCCGCCAGCAGTTTTGTGCGGTTAAAGCTATGTGCATTGTATTGATATAGAAGCGGAAGCACGAATGAACTGGTTAAAATAAACGAGATCGCCGCTCCCTGCGCGTAGGTTACCAGCATTGAGCGTCGAATAGCGCGGCGCACGCCGGAGATTTGTTCGCTTATGGCTTCCACCTGTTCCACGCTTTTAAGCAGGGTAATTGCGGAAGGTATGTCGTGGCGCGAAATCAACTGGTGGCAGGTATGTATGACGTCTTCGTATAGATCGAGCAGGGGATTGTGTTCGTAAAGATACTGGGAAGGGGCGTCATGCGCAAGCCAGATACTGTTGGTGTTATTTCTTACCGAGTAACTGAGACAAAAAAACGGTTTTTTCTCTATCAATAGCCGCTTGCCTATAATCCTGTAGTTTTCGGGTAAAATCATGTCCTGGCGCATCTTACGGTATATTTCTATAATTTCTTTAGGCACATGTGTTGCAGCCAGGGATTCGGGTGTCGCTTTTTCATCGTCTCCGCTAAGCTCCGTCAGCCACTCCTTTGAAAAAGTAAGCAGTTGATTGTTGAATTTGGCGGGGATGTCATTGTTGGAAATTTCCTGCTTTGCATCCAGCGGCTTGTAAATTATTTCGACGGCCAGACCGGATAATATCTGTCCTTTGCCCGAACATTTTTCGCACTGCTCGACCCCACTCTGGCCGCACTTGACGCAGGGCAGTCGTTTTTTTCCCTCGCAGGTCGGGCATATCCTGTAGCCGCCGCTGCATTCCGGGCAGACGGACAGCTTCGCCCCCCTGCACACGGGGCAGGTAATTTTTCCGTCGCCGCGGCATTGCGGACAATATGTGGTTGTCTGCCCGAGGCAATTGCTGCAATGCACGGTGCCTTTTCCCTGGCAGCTGATGCAGCGGGTGCTTTTCAACGATTCGGGGATTTCAATCACGGTGCGGTAATTGATAGATCCGCCCGTCGTTTTCTTTTTAACATCCCACGGATTTATGGCCTGCGGGTCGGTAATTGTCGGCGGCGCCTTAATAATGGCTGCGTCGGGGCGTTGGAAAGAGATAACTTTCCTGGTCTCGGTATCAACGGTAAAGGATAAGCGGTAGCAGGGATATTCGGCCAGTTCTGTAACGATAAAATCGTCGCTGAAACCCTGATGTTGCCCTTTGCTCTGGGTAACGATCCATTCATTGAGCCGCTGCTTGAAACGGTCAATCGTGTTTTTATCGCGTATAATTCTTTTCATACGAGAATCCCAATACGGCAGTACATAGTACATGGTACTTGGTACATAGTACGGCTCGAATATGCGAAATCAACGTCATGCCGGAGTGCTTTAATCCGGCATCCAAAATTTTCATTCTTCTTTGTGCCGGCCAACGGCCGGCATGAGTATTTCATACGAGAATCCTGGCGGCGGATTCACAATAATAATAAACTATTGTCAGTAATTTGTCAATGCGCCCGTGCGTAGAAAACGCCGCGCGCAAAATGATACAATATAATTGTGCAGCATACAGGAGGGTATTATGTTTAAAAAATATGTTTGTTCCATGTTGGCTGTATTTATGATTGCGGCGGCGTCCGGCGTTTCACAGTCCTGGGCGCGGGGTATTTTCGGGGATGTGCCTGAGGAAAGCCCGTCGGTGATTGATTATGCCTGGCGCGGGCTTGCCATCGGAACGCTGGCTGGATTAAGCGCGGGCTACGTTCGTTACGCCGATGAGCGTGATAACACTGAGGATATTGCCCGCAGCCTGGGCTACGGCAGCCTTGCAGGCGCCGGCGTCGGCATTTTAGTAGGTTTGGCGGATGCGGCCTCCGGCAAAACCGGCATCGGCGGCATCATCCTGCGCGATATGCGCATGGGTGGTTCCCTCGGGCTTGTGCTGGGTACTATTTGGGGAGGCATAGATGCGCTCGGCACAAATCAATGGGAAAGCGTGGGCAAAGGCGCGGCCTGGGGTTACCTGGGCGGTGTGGTGCTTGGCCTTGGCATAGGGATTATCGAGGCGCCGGAACTTGTAAGCGAAGAGGCCGAACGAAAAACACTCCGCTACGGTATGTCTATCTTCGAAGATTCCCAAAAAAATATTTGCCCCGCCTTGTCTTTGTCATTTCCATATTAACCCTCTACCCGTCGGGGAGAGGGCAGGGTGAGGGGGAAGATGGTTAATGCGGAGGGTTCAATGGCTGATATACTTAAAGGTATGGTAACCAAAGTTATAAACGGGGACGTGTTCGAGCTTAAAATCACCGATGTCGCCGTGGGCGACCCCGATGCATACGACGACCGCGAACTTATGAGAGTATCCGCGCTTGCCGAAGACGAGGAAGGGCTTGAGCCGGTCGGCGAGGCCATGCATGAATTTCCGGAAGAGGGTTTTCCCTCCGGCGAAGAAATGGGCGGCACCGCAGAAGAGGTGGCCATTGAGGTCGCCGAGGCGGCCCCCACGATATACTATGGCGTTCGCTCCAGGGAAGACCTGGAGGTGCGGTTGCTGGGAAGGATGGTGCGCTGCCTTATACACGAGCGCAACCCTGCCGAAGAGCTGGTGGCCGACGTAGAGATAGTTTAACCTGTAAGTTTAATGTATTATTGCGATTTTGCCGGTGGCGGTGCGGGTGCGTTCGTCGGATTTGAAGGCGCGTGCGGTATATATGTATATGCCGGAAGCGACGGACGCCGTATCCCAGGCGTATTCATAAATGTATTTGCCGTTGACGGATAACGGGTCGCCGGTTATCGTGGCAGAGTGCGCCGGTTCGCCTGAGAGTGTGTATATATTTATCTCTACGCGGTCGGCGATGCCGGTTTCTACGTGTATTGCCGGTTTTACCGTTCCCTGCGCGGGGTTGGGATAACAATAAACTGTTTTTAATTCAAATGTAGCGTCCGGCCCGGCCGGAGGAGGGGGCGGGGCCGGCGGCCTGTCATCCGCTACGCTTATCTCCCAGATCGAGTATCCCCATATCGTTGCGCGTTTTGTGCCGTACAAGCGAAGGTAACGCGTTTCCACCGGTGCGAAACGGACTGTTTCCGTGCCGCCGGCGCAGGCGCTGGTGCTGTATATTTCCGTCCAGTTGCAGCAATCCGAGGATACTTGCAGCGAATAATGGCTTGCGTAGGCTGTTTCCCAGGCGATAGTGGCGTTGTTGAATGCGCGTGTGGAGCCGTAATCTATATATAACCATTGCGGATCGGCATCAAGCGATGCCCACCTGCTTGCCGCATTATTATCTACCACTTTTGATGCCTCATAGCCCGCGCCTATGTATGAGGATTCGCATACCAGCGGGCGTTGCGAGTAGGTGCTAAACCCCGCTTTTACCAGTGAATTCTTAACATAGCTGTTTTGCATCATTTCATCGCGTATCATTCCCGTGCGATAGTTTTCAATCGCCAGCATCATCGGCGCGTGGTTTAAGCTGTTAACCACGGGACACACGTATTCTTTTGTGGTATTTATTGAATCACAGTAGCCATACCTGCCCCATATAAGGTGCTTGTACTGATAATACAGGTGTTTGGCAACGCCAAGCGATTCCTGCGGCGTAAACATTATTGACGTTATCGCCGCCGTGGGCGCAACTGTGCCGTCGTGGTAACCCCAGGGCAGGCCGCCGTATGCGTAATAAATGTCGCCGGGGCCGCGGCACGCGGTCAGGCCCCACAAGTTTTGAGAGTACCTGCTGAGATGGTCATAATGGCATGTCAGCATGTTGGCGCGCGTGGCGAAAACGGCGTTTTCGAAATAGTTTATGGGGCCGTAGAATATTTCGCGGAAGTCATAATACAGGTTATGATATTGGTGGGTGAAAAGCGGCGGCTCCTGTATAAAATGATAACCGAACGTATCATTCCACCTGTTTGACATGGCCGCCCAGGCGTCTACGCTTACGGGGTATGTCGGCGATCCCAGCGCAAGAAGGTCAACGAATATTGATTCGCAGTAGGTTTCCCACCAGTTACTTGTAAAACTGCCGCCTTCGGGTTTCGTGCTGTCAACACCCTTGCCAGTTTCGGGATACCAGCCCATTGCTATGAATTTTTTGTGCGCGTCATCGCCTATCCCTGTAAACCACGTCCAGTCCATGCGCCGGTAAAGTTCTTCCGCTTTAGCGGCGATCTCCGGGTAAGTTGTCTTGAAATGTTCTCCGGCTTGCAACGCGCCGAGTATAAACAGCGCGGAATCAACGGTTGAGATTTCGCAGTTCCATGCGCGTGCGCCCGTTGACATGTCAACGAAATGGTACCAGAAGCCGTGTACGTTGGCAAGTGTTGTGTCGAAGGCGTTAAGCGTGTTCATTATTCTTTCGCGCGCCGCCTCTTCACTTATCCAGCCGCGTTGCGCCGCTATGGTAATGGCGCTTAACGCAAATCCGGTAGATGCTATCGTTGCAACGTTATTGCCCGCGCTTTGCCAGTTGTTTTCAACGTCTTTCACAAGCCCGGTGGACGGATCCGCTTCTTCCCAAAGAAATGAGAATATTTTTTTCTGTATAAAATCCAGAAAATCATCATCAGACACGCTGGCCGGCACTACCTCTATTGCCGCGATAGTTGCAAGCCCTGCGCTTATGACGGGAAATGTAATGTCGAGCGCATGGTCGCGCACGTCAACATCGAATATCTGCTCAAGAGCGGCCCCATATCCGCGCCAGGCATACAGGTCAACGCCGCTCATTACGGTAACGCTTTCTATGGCAACATCGAATACCCTTTTACCGGGTTCGGTATAAACTGTTTCAAGCATCATCAGCCGCACACGGTAGAATCCATTTGGAAGTTCTATGCGGTAGGCCATATCCGTGCCGCCCTGCCGGTGCGTTGTGTAAAGTGATGAAAGGATTGTGTTTCTAACTGCCCCGCTGAAAGTGGTTGTAGAGCCGCCCTCGTACCCCCAGCGGTTAAACGAGTCAAACGATTCATCTTTAACCCAAAGGTTACCGCGTTTATCCCTGTAGTCCGTCCCCGCCCCGCAATCTATCCACCACCCCTGGCCGCCCCCCGTTGAAGAAACCTCAAGCGCAGCCCTCCCCGCCACCGGCAAAATACCCATCAAAAACAAACCACCCAATAACCGCCACATACCCCGCAATATAACAAAAATCCCCCCCTCAAGTCAACACTAGGGGACGCTGGTTAAAATGTTAAAATATTGATTTAGCTGCAAAAATTTTGTATTATTTTAACATGCCGAGACAAGCCCGTATTGATGTGCCCGGGATGTTGCACCATGTCATGGCAAGGGGTATCGAAGGCCGAAAAATATTCCTTGATGACATGGATAGGAAGTATTTTCTTAAACAACTCTCTGAGATTGTGCTGGATAATGGCGCTGAAATTTATGGCTGGGCGCTTATGCCTAACCATTTCCATTTGTTAATAGAAAGCGGCAAAGCAGGGCTTGCAAGATTGATGAGGCAGTTGTTAACGCGCTATGCGGTTTATTTTAATAAACGCAACGAAAGGAGCGGACACCTTTTTCAGAATCGTTATAAATCAATAGTTTGCGAGAGAGATTCATATTTATTGACGCTTGTCAGATATATTCATTTAAATCCCGTTAAAGCAGGAATCGTCAGCGGGGTTGAAGGGCTTGCAGCATATCCCTGGAGCGGCCACAGGACGTTGATCGGTTTATCTAGCACTAATTGGCAGAACGTAAAAGATGTTTTGTCGCTTTTTGGGGATAATCGTAAGCAGTGTATTGATAAATACCTTACATTCCTGAGAGAAGGAGTTTGTCTCTCTGAAAATTATGAGGGAGGCGGATTGATGCGAAGTATGGGGGGTGTTTCATCGGCACTGGCATCGCTCAAACAAGGCAAAAAAGAATTTTATGATGAACGCGTGTTGGGTAGTGGCGAATTTGTCAAACAATTGTTGGGAAGCGACGGAGTTAAATGCGTCGGCGGCAAGAATATAAATAATGCTCATTGCCCTGGAATAACAGAACTAATCCAAAGGTTGGCGAAGCGCTTAGGCCTTTCGGTTCATGAAATTAAAAGCAATAAAAAAACCAGTGAAATAGCGAAAGCCAGGAGTATAATTGCATTCATAGCTCAAAGCCGCCTGGGGGAAAAAGGATCAGTGGTGGCGAGGGAACTCATGAAGACGAGAGCCAGCGTAAGTCTAGCATACACTGTAGGCAAACAGTTATATGAGAATAGTGCTGAAATTAGAAATATACTCGATGACATTTTAACAAATTAACCAGCGTCCCCTAAGGGGGGATTTGCGTCGTGGGGGGGAAATTGGTATAATGGGAGTTCGGTAAAATATATGTATTTAATAATTATACTTGTTATACTTATCGGTGTTCATGTGCTTGATCTTGTGGTGGAGATGTTGAATGTCCGCCATGCGTCGCCGCAACTGCCGGCTGAGTTTGAAGGTTATTATGATGCAGCCAAATACCGTTCCGCGCAGCAGTACCTGAAGGAAAACACCGTTTTTGCTCTTGTTTCGGGCGGTTTTTCGCTTGCGGTGCTGATTTCATTTATTGTTATCGGCGGGTTTAATTTCGTTGACCGTTGGGCGCGCGGTTTTGGACTAGGCGAGATCGGCACCGGGCTTATTTTTGTAGGCGCGCTTATGCTGGGCGCCGCTATATTGAAGATCCCTTTTTCCGCATACCATACGTTCGTTATAGAAGAAAAACACGGTTTCAATCGCACCACTCCCGCCACGTTCGCGCTTGACCTGTTGAAAAGCTATATATTGGTTGCTATAATAGGTGCCGTCGCCCTTTCCGTTGTCCTGTGGTTTTTTGGGGCGGCCGGCAAGGTTGCGTGGTTATACAGTTGGGCTGCGGTTACGCTGCTTCAACTGTTTTTCGAGTTCATTGCGCCCGTTGTTATCATGCCACTGTTCAATAAATTCGTGCCGCTCCAGGACGGCGAGCTTAAGAATGAACTTGAGAGCTACGCGCGCCAGCAGCAGTTTGCAATGAAAGGTGTTTACACCATGGACGCATCCCGGCGGTCGGCCAAATCGAATGCTTTTTTCGTCGGTTTCGGCAGGTACCGGCGCATAGTGCTGTTCGATACGCTCATTAACCGCCACAGCGTCGAGGAACTTGTTTCGGTGCTGGCGCACGAGATGGGGCACTATAAGAGGGGGCATATTCTAAAGTTCATGGCCGGCTCCGTAATAAGTTCCGGAATCATGTTCTTCATTCTTTCGTTATTTATGAATAACGCCGGGTTGTTCGCCGCTTTTCGCATGGAGCAGGTTTCCATATATGCCAGCATAGTTTTTTTCGGTTTTCTATTTACTCCGATAAGCACGCTGCTGGCGGTGATTACCAACGTGTTTTCGCGCCGATACGAGTTTGAGTCTGACGTCTACGCGGTAAAGACGTACAAAAAACCGGATGCGATGATTGCTGCCCTTAAAAAATTGAGCGTGGACAATCTTTCCAACCTGACGCCGCACCCTTTGAAAGTTTTTCTGGAATACAGCCACCCGCCGGTGCTCCGGCGCATAGAAGCCATACGCGCACAGACTACGGCGTGAAAGGATTTAACCCGATGGATCAGTTATTAAAAAATATTCTTGAGGCATCCGGCATTTCCGGCCGCGAGGCCGATATCTCCGGCATAATGGAAGCGGAATTAAAAAAAACCGGTGCGCAAGTGTCCGTTGATGATTTTGGCAACGTTATCGCCCGCAAGGGCAGCGGAAAAAAGAAGATAATGATAGCGGCGCACATGGACGAAATCGGCCTTCTCGTCAAGCACGTAACCAAGGAAGGCTACATTTATTTTATAAAGATCGGCGGCATAGACGACCGCGTGCTGCCGGGGCAGCGCGTTATTGTAAAGTCCAGGACAGGCGACGTGCGCGGCATCATAGGCGCAAAACCGCCGCACCTGCAAAAGGACGAGGAACGCAAGCAGCCCATAAAATATGAAGATATGTTCATTGACATAGGCGCAGGATCAAGGGAAGATGCGCTTTCGCGCGTGGCGATCGCAGATCCCGTAATATTCGAGCCTTCGGCCGGTGTTTTGAACGGCTCGCTATATTACGGTAAAGCGCCGGATAACCGCGCCGGCTGCTATGCGTTAATAAAAGTTATGCAAAAAGTGCAGGCCGCGGCAGAGGTTTACGCGGTTGCCACGGTTCAGGAGGAAGTAGGCCTTAAAGGAGCGCGGGTATCGGCTTTCGGAATTGATCCCGACTTTGCCATCGCGCTGGATACGACTGTCTCCGGCGATACGCCGCAGGTTACCGAGCGCGAGTCCAATCTTAAGCTTGGCGCAGGCGTGGCCATTACGGTTATAGAGGCGTCGGGCAGGGGCATTATAGTAAGCCAAAAGGTCAAGGAACTTTTTATAGCGGTGGCACGCGATAATAACATAGCTTTTCAACTCGACGTAATCGAGGGCGGAATGACGGACGGCGCCATAATACAGATGAACCGTTCAGGGGTGCCTACGGGCGTATTGAGCATACCCTGCCGCTACATACATTCGCCCTCCGGCGTCTTCTCGATAGACGATTTGAACTCTGCCGTAGAACTTGCCGTCAAAGTAATAGAAAAGGCTGCACAATAAATACACAAGGAGGCTCTCACATGGCTGAAGGACGCTGTATGAAATGTAAGAAGCAGGTTGAGATGAAGGATGCAAAAGAGGTAGTAATGAAAAACGGGATGAAGGCGCTTTCCGGCGTATGCCCCGCCTGTTCGACTAAAGTGTTCAAGATTACCGGCAAGAAGTAATAATTTTATGGCGAAGCGAAGGATTCCGCTTTTGCGGAATTCTTCGCTTCGTTGTCAGTTGTCCACTAAACCCAAAGGAAATCATATGAATGTTCGCGATATCATGACAACCGACGTAATAACCGTATCGCCGGATATGGACGTGCACAGCCTGGCGGCGCTGTTCGTGGAAAAAGGCATCAGCGGCGCGCCGGTGGTTGATGCGTCCGGATCCCTGCAGGGCGTTGTGCTTGAAGAAGGTTTGATAGTGCGCGATAAAAAAGTGCATTTGCCTACCTTTCTGTATATACTTACAGGCTTTGTGACGATAGGCGAATCCCGGTTTGAGCAGGAGCTGAAAAAGATGGCATCTTCCACCGTCGCCGGCATAATGAATCCGAATCCTGTTACTTTATCTCCCGAGACGTCCCTGGAAGAGCTTGCCACGCTGATGGTGGAAAAAGGGATTTACTATTTCCCGGTTAAAGAAAGCGGAAAGCTTGCCGGTGTTGTAACCCGCAAGGATATTGTCCGCGCCATGGCACAGAATAAAATATAATTTTTGGAATTATTTTAACATGCTCTATTATTTTGTCGTGGCATTTCTCGGTTTGTCATTCCTGTTGTTGTTCGCCGGCACGGTTTTGATAGTCTTCTACAGGCCGGCAAAACGGCCAGCGGCCGGACATGACCCCGTTTCATTCCCTGCCGTCACAATTTTAAAGCCCATCAGCAACATAGATGATGAGATGGAAAAAAACCTCGAGACGTTTTACGCGCAGGATTACCCGAATTATGACATAGTGTTCGGCATGGATACGCAACAGAGGGAATGCCATGAGCTGGTGGAGCGCGTAAGCAGGAAATTCCCACAGACAAAGACTACGATTGTTTCTACAATGGCGGAGAAGCGGCTCAATCCCAAGGTTGCAACGCTTTCCCGCATGGAGCCGTCCTGCACGGGAAGCCTGTTATGGATGACGGATTCAAACGTCCGGGTTGAACCTTTTACCCTCCGTATGCTGGTGCGGGATTACGCGGCCAATGACTCAAAAATTGTTTTTTCTCCCATACAGGGAACGGGTTCCCGGACGATGGGCAGCATCATGGAAAACGCTTACCTGAATTTTTTCGTATCCGGCAACATATTGCTTGCATGGAGCAGCGCGCGCCAACCTATAATCGTAGGAAAATCAATGTTGATAGAGCGCTACACGCTTGAGAAATTCGGCGGCTTCAGCCATTTCCAGGAATACCTTGCCGAGGATTTCATAATGGGGCGGACATACCGCGAAACGGGGCTGACGGTTTCGACGAATTTTACGTGGGTAACTAATTTTATAAGTACGGCCACGTTTTCCAGGTTCTGGAGCCGCGTTGTGCGATGGTCTAAAATACGGTATAACACCGAGCGCTTTTACTATTTTTTCGAGTCATTGTTAAATCCCATCATGGTCTCGGCCTGCGCGCTCCCTTTCCTGGGCGCAAAGGGTGTGCCGCTTGTGGCGGCCGCGGTTATCGGAAAAATAGCGCTTGAGTATGCCGCCTTTTTCGCAGTTAACTCGCAGGATCGCAAAAAAGCGTGGATAATAGCCGTTTACCCCTTGTCCGTTCTGATAAAAGATTTTCTTCTTTTCCTTATATTCTTTACGCCGCTGATAAATAAGGACGTTTTCTGGAGAGGCAAGAACATAAGGCTGGATAACAAGGGAAAAATCACGCATATAAGCCCGGCGGAGAGATTCTCATGATTGAAAACGGCGCCAAAAAGGCGTGGGTGGTATCGGCTATAATGGGGCTTGGCCATACGAGAGCGGCCTATCCCTTGCGCGATATAGCTTTCGAGAACATCATCGTCGAGGGTTCCCGTGAGTTCTGCCAGCCGGATAAGTACAGGATATGGCACAGGCTTGCGAACATGTATTACCTGCTGTCTCGCGCAACCGGAATCTCGATTATCGGCACATACGCGCTCGTCGCATTGCAGAAAATACCTCCTTATTACCCTTTACGGGACCTCTCGGAGCCGACGCTTGCGGTAAAGTACCTGAATTTTCTCATTCGCAAGCACAAACTCGGTTCAACGCTGGTCGAAAAGGTTAAAGCCGACAGCATGCCTGTTATAAGCACGTTTTACGCGACTGCAATGGCAATCGAGATAGCCGGCATAAAACCGAACGACAATTACCTGCTTATATGTGATGCCGATATTAACCGCGTATGGGTTCCGTTAAATCCGCGGGAAAGCACAATAAAGTACCTGGCGCCCTGCACGCAGGTAAAACGCCGCCTGCTCTCATACGGTGTGCCGGAAAAGAACATTTACCTTGTAGGTTTTCCCTTGCCGAAGGAAAATATCGGCGACGGCAAAACGCTTAACGTGATAAAGAATGATTTATTCGGCCGCCTCGTAAGGCTTGATCCCGCAAACAAATTTTTCAGGATTCACGGCAAGGATGTGCTGGGCTTCCTGGAAAAAGACGCGATACCGCGGCAACGGGATGATTTCTTTGTGCTGTCATTTACCGTCGGCGGAGCCGGCGCGCAGGTGGAGATGGCGGAAAAAATATTGAAGAGTTTGCGCGATAAAATAAAACAGGGTAAAATTAAAATCAATCTTTCCGCCGGCGTCCAGAAACCGGTGCTGACGCGTTTCCACGAGTACATAAAAGCCCTGGGGCTGAACGAATTTGTCGGCAACGGAATTAATATAATTTATGACGAGAACGTATACGCTTACATGGATAAGTTCGATCAGATGCTGCGCACTACAGACGTTCTCTGGACAAAGCCAAGCGAGTTGTCGTTTTACTGCGGTTTAGGCATACCTATACTGCTTGCGCCCGCCGTCGGTACGCATGAGGAATATAACGCCACCTGGCTCCAGGAAATACACGCGGGCGTCAAGCCCGCGGGGCCGCTTGAATACACAAATGAGTGGCTTTTCGACCTGCGCGAAAACGGCCGCCTGGCCGAGGCTGCGTGGGACGGCTTTTTGAAAGCGCGTAAGATGGGAACCTACCGCATAGAAGAACTGATAGCCACAGGCCAATGCACCCAGTCAGACTCGCCGCTGGAGTAACGGCGTTCCCCTCACCCTACCCTCTCCCCGAAGGGTAGAGGATAAAAAGGTTGCCAGCTTTCTCTCCTCCAGGGATTAAGGCGTAAACGCAGCTATTTCCTCTCCCCGTCGGGGAGAGGATTAAGGTGAGGGGGAGTTAATTCGTTTCCGCAGGCCAGAGAAACATATATGATTCCAATACTTTTTAAAATCGGCCCATTTACCGTATACACTTACGGTGTTTTAATTGCCCTGGGATTGTTTGTCGCCCTGCAATACTTGCTTGCCCTTACGCGTAAACACGGTATTGACGACGGCAAAATAATGGATGTCGTTCTTGTCGCGCTGCTTTCCGGCTTTGCCGGAGCGCGGCTCACTTACGTGCTTTTTAATTTACGCGATTACCTGGGACACCCTCTGGATGTCTTGAAGATATGGCAGGGCGGGCTTGTGTTTTACGGCGGATTCTTAAGCGGAGCTGTAACTGCTGCCGCCTTTGTGTACTACAAAAAAACCATGCCGCCCTGGACGCTTGCAGACCTGATGGCGCCCGCTATCGCGCTTGCTCATGTATTCGGGCGCCTGGGTTGTTTTGCCGCCGGCTGCTGCTATGGGTCGCTCTCAGACGCGCCCTGGGCTGTAACATTCCGCAACGCTTCGTGCCTTGCGCCCACGGGCGTGTCATTGCACCCCGCCCAGTTGTACGAAGCTGCCGGCAATTTCGCGGTGTTTATCGCGCTTGACCGCATGGTCAGGCGGCCGCATAAGCAGGGAGAGGTCTTCGGCTGGTACCTGTTGTTTTATTCAGTTGTGCGTTTCGTATCCGAGTTTTTCAGGGGCGATGAACGCGGCAGTTTTATTTACCGGTTGTCGCCCGGGCAACTTATCGCGATAGCAGCATTCATCCTATCTGTTGTAATTATATGGCGGCGCAGACATGTCTGAAATTATTAAACGGCTTGACGTCTATCTCACAAATCTTTACCCCGGATATTCCCGCGGTTATTTCCAGAAGCTGATAAAAACCGGGCAGGCAACGGTCAACGGCAAAAAGGTGAGTTCGCATTACGGCATAAAAGAGGGGGACGACATAAACGTCAGTTTTGCCGCCGCGCCGACGGAGCTTGTGGCGCAGGATATGCCGCTTGCGATCATTTACGAGGATGACGATGTGATGCTTATCAACAAACCCGCAGGGCTTGTTGTCCACCCGGCCTGCGGTCACCACGACGGCACGCTTCTTAACGCCCTGGCAGGTTATGCAAAAGATAAGTTCGAACCCATGCTTGTGCACCGGCTTGACAAGGATACTTCCGGAATAATGATAGTTGCAAAAAACGAGCGCGCAAAAAACAGCCTCGTAAAACAATTTCAGCGCCACAGCGTCCGCAAGACATACTTTGCCGCGGCGGCAGGCGCGATAAGCGAGGAAAAAGGGCGCATAGAGGCTCCGCTTGGAAGGTCCCCAGTTGACCGCAGGAAAATAGTTGTCGGGCCCCTTGCCAGCAAGATGGCTATTACGGAATTCTCGGTTGTTTACAGGAGCCGCGGCTACTCGTTGCTTGAGGTTCATCCGGTAACCGGGCGCACGCACCAGATACGCAGCCACCTGGCATACATCGGCCACCCCGTGCTGGGCGATGTTACCTATGGCGGCCCGGAGAGCGTGGGATCATCCGTATTCAAGCGTCAGATGCTTCATGCATATAAGGTTTCGTTTATTCATCCCGCGAAAAGCAAGCGCATGGAGTTTTCAGCTCCGCTGCCGGAGGACATGGAACGTTTATGGAAAAAAGAAAAATTCAAATAATGATAATGTCGGTGATATTTACAATGCCTGGAGTCGCCACCCTGGCGGCGGTTGAAAATCAGGAGCCAGGCGGGCCATCCCTGCCGGCGCATATGGCTGTTTCCACCGCGCCCGCAGCCGGTTCCTGCGGCGAATTAACTGCGGCCATAAGCGACCTGAATTACAAGATAGAATACATACAGGGCAACTACACGCGCCTTACCCGTGAAATAGAGGAACTGCGTACCGCCGATAATGAACAGAAAAAGATAATCCTGCAACAGGGTTTCAATCGCAGTGATCCCGACCGCATAAAGAAACTTGAGCTTCAGCAGGATCTTTTGCGAACCGGGCTTGCCAACGTCTGCGAAGACATTGGCCGCGTAAAAACTCAGGCCGCCGAAACAACGAAGCCGCGGTCAGGCCAATGGCACCAGTGGCCATACCTGCCCGCAGTCTCGCTGGCCATAGCCCTTCTTGCGCTGATATTTTAACCTATTGCATTAAGCTTCATTTTTTAATAGAATCTTGTATTGAAAGGCTGGCGAAAGATGCTTGAACAGGGGCTTGTGATTGTTGTTTCCGCTCCTTCCGGGGCGGGGAAAAGCACGATTTGCGCTCTGTTGGAGAAAAAGTTGCCGCGACTGCGCTGCTCGGTATCTTTTACCACGCGCCCACGCCGGCCCGGTGAAAAAAACGGACGCGACTACTTTTTTATTGCGCCTGAAAAGTTCAAGGCGATGATCCGTAAAAAAGAGTTTGTTGAATGGGCGCGCGTTCATGATCACTATTACGGCACACCCCGCTCTTTTCTCGACAAAACTGTCCGTGCGGGAAACGATGTGGCGCTTAATATTGATGTGCAGGGCGCTTTGTCAATCCGGAAGCTTTATCCCCGCGCGGTTATGATTTTCGTCATGACTCCGACGTTCGCGGAACTTAAACGCCGGCTGGTACGCCGCAGGCAGGATTCCGGTGAAACTATACGCCGGCGCCTTGCCAATGCACGAAAAGAACTGCGGTATCTTCCCTCATACGATTACCTTGTCATTAACGACAGGCTTCAAACGGCAACCCGTGAGATAGAATCCATAATAAATGCCGAACATCATAAGTTGAAAAATATCCGCAAACCGGTATTTATATAGTCCCGTATTTTTATATGCCATGCCGCGCTGCGGCAGGCAAAGAGGAGAGTGCTGTGACCGAAACAAGAAAACCTTCCGAAAAGCTGCTGCTGGACCGTGAAGAAGGCCGCTATACCCTGGTTCACCTGGTGAGGGAATGGACGGATATTCTTCAGTATTCAGACGAGGCAAAAGAGTGGAACCAGTCTGAGCTTATCAAGAGAGCCATGGAAGATGTCATGTCCGGGCGCATCACGGAAGAGGATGTGCGCAAGGCAAAAGCGAAAAGCAAGCCCGTCCATGTCGAAGAAGAAAAGACGGCCGACGAAGACCTGAAGAGCCTGAAAAGCAAAAAGAATGAAAAGGAAAAAAAGTAATCCCGATTCCGTCTCCGATCTAAGGAATGTGCGTGTCGTTCTCGGCATATGCGGCAGCATAGCCGCCTATAAAAGTCCTGAGCTTGTGCGGTTGCTTGTCGGGCGCGGGGCTGAGGTTAGCTGCATTCTTACTGCCAACGGCGCGCGTTTCGTAACTCCATTGACATTGCAAACGCTTTCCCGCGCGAAAGTATACGAAGGCATGTTTGATTCGTGGGACTGGGATATAGAACACATTTCGCTGGCGCAGAAGGCGGACATAATCGTGGTTGCGCCTGCCTCGGCGGACATGATAGCCAGGCTTGCCGCCGGCCGCGCCGATGATCTGCTTTCCTGTGTTATTCTTGCCGCCCGGAAACCTGTTCTTATATGTCCCGCAATGAATGAGAATATGTGGTTGCATCCCGCAACTAAAGAAAACGTTCGCAGGTGTGTTTCGTACGGTTACCGGTTTACGCAGCCGCAGGAAGGCGAGCTGGCATGCGGCGTTAAAGGCGCCGGCCGCCTGGCGGAGCTGGAATCAATAGTTGCGGAGATTAATACGACAGTACATAGTACATAGTACACAGTACAGAGTACATGGTACATGGTTAGGACATTTTTTACGGTGCTTATTACGGCGGGGGCTACGCGGGAGTATTTGGATCCGGTGAGGTTTTTTTCTAACGCATCTTCAGGGAAGATGGGGTATGCGTTGGCGGCGGCGGCTAGAAGGAAGGGGCATCGTGTTATACTGGTTTCGGGGCCCGTGAACCTTAAGGCTCCGGCGGGGGTGCGCGTTATAAATGTAACTTCGGCGCGCGAAATGCTTCAGGCGGTAAAAACGGAGCAGCGAAAGGCTGATATTTTTATCGGGGCTGCTGCGGTTTCCGACTGGCGGCCTGAGGTTTTCCGGCGCGGTAAGATTAAGAAAACGAACGCTCCGGTTACCGTTGCAATGCGTCTCAATCCTGACATTGTGCGATATATGGGATCAATAAAAGGCGGAAGGGTGCTTGTTGGTTTTGCTTTGGAATCGCACCGCATCCTGGAGCGGGCAAAAGCCAAATTGTCTCAAAAAAATATGGACTTGATAGTGGCAAACGGCCCGGAAAATATAGGTAGCGATAAAGCCCGTATAACGCTTATAAGCCGGGATCTCCGTATAAAAAGGTTGCCGCCTGCTTCAAAAACTCTGCTTGCACAAAGGATACTGGATGAAGCGATCAGTTTACGGAACAATGGTGCGGCTGACAAAACGTTATTGCGAAGAAGAGGCCTGGCTTGACGATGAAATTTTGTGCGAGCCGGTGGCAAGAACGGATGCCGCTGCCCCCACGGCGGATAAATTGACTCTTGAACAATTTCGCGAAAGCATATCATCCTGCAAAAAATGCGCGCTTGGCAAGACGCGCATTAATATGGTATTCGGCAGCGGCAGTCCTTCGGCGCGGCTGATGTTTGTCGGCGAGGGACCGGGTTATGACGAGGACCGGCAGGGCGAGCCATTTGTAGGCAGGGCCGGCCAGTTGCTGACGAAAATCATAGAATCCATCGGCATGAAGCGCAGCGATGTTTATATAGCAAATACCGTAAAGTGCCATCCAATGATAGATCCTCTAAATTCTGATAAACGCGGCAACGACCGCCCGCCCGCGCCCGAGGAGATAGCGCAGTGCCTGCCGTACCTTGAAAAACAGATTGCCATTATAAGGCCTAAATGTATATGCTGCCTGGGAACCTGGGCAAGCCGAACGCTTCTTGCCACGGAAACTCCGATAGGAAAACTTCGTGGACGTTTTTATGATTACCATGGTATCCCCCTGTTACCCACCTATCATCCCGCCGCGCTGCTCCGAAACCCCGCGTTGAAAAAAGACGTCTGGCAGGACATGAAAATGCTCAAAGCCGCCTTAGTGTAGTGCGTCCAACATATCTTTACATTTGCGGAAGGCAGGGTGTCCAGCGTCAAGGCGCGAGGAGTGCGGCGTACCCTCTGCGGTACGTAAGCGACGAGCAACGAAAACGATGGGCGCCCTGCCTTCCGCCCTTCGGGAAAGCGCATTTTGGCCGATTTCTGCGTCTCTCCTCCTCGGCGTATCGCAGAGGATACGCAGTCGTCATCGTTCCTTGAACTCGGCTCAAACTGCGCTTTCAAATGTAAAGATATGTTGGACGCACTACACTAGATTCATAACATGATTGAAACAACAAAGAAACTGATTTTTGCGGAAGTGGTTTTGGCGCTTCCAATGGAACGCTCATTCCATTACGCCATACCGGAACATATGGTTTCATCCCTGCTGC
>Ga0208977_1000634_pt1 | contig 24063 bp, 24 predicted proteins | sample RifOxyA2_FD_184030 | JGI IMG/M metagenome (GOLD analysis project Ga0208977, IMG submission 184030) | Groundwater microbial communities from Rifle, Colorado - Rifle Oxygen_injection A2 (SPAdes) | ecosystem: Environmental > Aquatic > Deep subsurface > Groundwater | place: Rifle, Colorado, United...
GATTTGAAAGCGAAGGAGTATAACTTAGGTTATAATATATTGAGATTTAAAAATGAGGATATTTTGGATAATATTAATAAAGTAATTCAAAAATTAAATTTGTATTTATAGGCAAAAAAAGTCCCTCTCTACCCTAGAGAGGGATTTAGGGTGAGTTTTAAGGAGGATTTATTTCTTCAAATCAAAAATCAGATGATCCTGAAAATTTAGAGCTGAGATCCGTCTTCTTATTTTTTCCAACTAACTCTCCATATAAAACAAAACACAATTAACCATTTAACAATTCATTTCCTTCCTACTCACAGCTCAAAGCTCATAGCTCACAGCTTTTCTTCATTTTTCATTTTCAATTTTTCATTATTTCCTCGTTATATCTCTCCAGCATCACAGCCAGAGTATACTTAAAGGCATTCTCAGCTACAGGCTGCATCACAGTTTCTGCAGAATCTAAAATCCCTAATGAAAGAGCCCAATTGACTCCTTCATTAGCCCATAATGGCCATGTCCCAGTGACACAAGTTCCTGTATATTTACTTCCTTTTGCAACATTTAAATAATATCTATAAATCATTACAGCCAAAGTATATTTAAATGCGTCTAAACTAACTGGTTGCATTACGCTTTCTGCAGAATCTAAGATTTTTTTTGAAATAGCCCAATTAACTGCTTCATTTGACCATGATGGCCATGAACCTGTTAAATATGTACCATTATAACTTGATCCTTTATCAATATTTAAATAATAACGATATAACATTACTGCTAAAGTATATTTAAAATCTGTTTGACTAACTTTTTGTTGTGCGCTTGTCCATGAATCTAAAATTTTATTATTAATGGCCCATTCTACACTATCATAAGCCCAATCAGGAATAACATTAACTCCTAAATCCAACCATGGCTGAGGATCAATATATCCTTTATAACCATTATCTTCATTCAAAGTATTTCCATTAATATCAATTTCGCGAAGTCCAAAATGAAGATGTGGCCCTGTTGAATAGCCACAATTACCTGAAAGCATTATTACGTCTCCTTTTTTAACAGAAGCTCCGGCCTTGAAATATGGCACTTGATCACTATGTGCATACAAAGTTTGAAAATTACAACCATCAACATGATGATCAAGTCTAATATAATTCCCATAACCTTCTGGATCATAACCAACATAACGAACAGTTGCAGAAGCTACAGCTTTAATTTCTGTTCCTAATGGAGTTCCATAATCAATCCCATTATGACCATCAAGATCAAATTGAGCATAAGTATCTGGATTAGCACCAAATTTTTGTGTAATTTTGATGTTTCCATCGAATGGAAGACGGAGAGGATACATAGGATTTTAAATTTAGAATTTCTGGAGCCATCTGTGGGAATCGAACCCACGACCTACGGTTTACGATACCGCCGCTCTACCAACTGAGCTAAGATGGCCTGACTACATTAAAACTGCATCAAGCAAGCCTGTATTTTATTTAAATATGGCTTAGATCCGTACTTAAATATGGCTTGCCATCCGTAGCTTTAGCGTAGGATGGTGGTCCCAGCAAGAATCGAACTTGCATTTACCCCTTAGGAGAGGGTCGTTCTATCCATTGAACTATGGAACCGAAGAAGTTTAGAAGGGTTATGCGTTTTGCGTTTTGCGTTTTGCGTTTTGCGTTTTGCGTTTTGCGCACACCGCACAACGTAAATCGCATATCCTTACTATTAGCTAAGAGCTTTTTTTAATACAATTAGTCTTTCTTTTTCAACTGGTAGGGTAGATCTCATTAACTCTATAGAATCAAGTTCTTCAGCCTGACACCCAAATTCTTTTGCGGATTTTGCTAAATCCACTTCATTATACCCAAATGGAATAATTACTCTTGGATCAATATCCTCAACCACATCATGAATTTTATTAGCCGCTTCCATTGACTCGATATGAATCAATAAAACATCCACATCGCCAATTTTTTCTAAGATATCATCAGGCAAAATATCGGTAAGTCCATCCAAAACCGCCACATTAATTTCATCCAGCGCAAATTTATAAATTACATTATCGCTAAAAGGAATTTTGATAGCAATAATTGGCACACCGCTAACTTCATATTCTCCCGGCCAGCTAAACACTTTGGTATTAGAGAATCCCTTATCAAGACCGCTCTGTCCCAAAAGAACAATATTAGCATCAGTTGGCGCGAAAGGATTGAAAGCAATGATATTTTTTTTATTACTAAAAACAAAACTTGACTCCCCACGATAAATTATTTTCATAAAAAATTTTTAAAATTATAAAAAACCGCCAATAGCTTAAACCATAGTCCCCTGCTTTTCAATTCTTAAATTTTGAAACTTTAAAAAAATATAATTTTGCAAATAAAAAAAATTGTTTTAAACTCAATAATGTTACTTTTTTCTTTAAACTTTTTTCTTAAATATCATGTCCAAAATCAAAACCATCCATGCCCGTGAAGTCTTAGATTCCAGAGGAAATCCCACGGTCGAAGTAGAAATTTATAGCGATGACGGGGCCTTCGGTAAAGCCATTGTGCCCAGCGGTGCTTCCACTGGCATTCATGAAGCCTTAGAACTTCGAGATGGCGATGAAAAAAGATATTCCGGCAAAGGAGTTTTGAAAGCGATTGCCAATGTCAATAACGAAATTAATGAAAAACTAAAAGGATTTGAAATTACTGATCAAAAAACTTTGGATGAAACTTTGATTCAATTAGACGGGACAGAAAACAAAGGTCGTCTTGGCGCTAATGCCATTCTTGGTGTTTCTCTTGCCAATGCCTATTGCGCTGCCAACTGTCAAAACAAGCATTTATTTGAATATTTAAATCCTGAGTGCAAAATTCTGCCAACGCCAATGATGAATATTATTAACGGGGGCGTCCATGCTGACAGCGGTTTGGAAATCCAGGAATTTATGATTATGCCGGTTGGTGCCAAAAATTTTCAAGAAGCTTTGCGCATGGGGGCGGAAATTTTTCACCATCTTAAAAAAATTCTAAAAGATAAAAATTTATCAGTAGGGGTGGGTGACGAAGGCGGCTTTGCTCCTCATTTACCCAGCATAGAAAACGCTCTAGATATTATTTTGGAAGCAATAGCCAAAGCCAGATACAAAAGCGGAGATGAGGTGGTCTTGGCAATGGACTGTGCCGCTTCGGAATTTTACAAAGAAAGCAAATATCAAATCAAAGTTAATGGACAAAAAGAAAATTTAAGCTCAGCAGAAATTACTAAGTATTACGAAAATCTAATCTCTAAATATCCAATTGTGTCCATTGAAGATCCACTTCAAGAAGATGACTGGTCAGGCTGGACAGAAATAAATAAAGCTTTAGGGAATAAAATTCAAATTGTCACTGATGATTTCACGGTCACGAATACCAAAAGACTAAAACAAGCAATTGACAAAAAATGTGGCAACGCCATTTTGATCAAACTAAACCAGATTGGCACTCTCACTGAAACCATAGAAGCCATCAATATGGCCAAGCAAGCAGGCTGGAATTCTGTAGTTTCTCACCGTTCAGGCGAAACTGAAGACAGTACCATTGCCGATTTAGTGGTAGCCATGGGAACAGGCCAAATCAAAACAGGCTCTCTCTGCCGAAGCGAACGAATCGCTAAATATAATCAACTATTAAGGATTGAAGAAAAATTAGGAGAAAAAGCGATTTACCAAGGTAAATTTTTCAAAAATTAATTAAACCGCATCTTTAAGCCATTGTTGATAATCAATTTTCACCCCTGAAATCTGGGCAAAACCTTCTAAAAATGAAGGATATCGCAATCTAATAATGGTATTATCCTGATCCCGAGGATTTATAAGAGAAACAGTACAATCTTTTTTTCCATTATCATCTTTCACAATGGAATAAGCATGTTGGCGTACTAATTTCATCTCATGTCCATCATCATCAAATACTACAATATATTCATCCCCATCTTGTTTTTGATTTTTTTTCGGAGGAGTGTTGGCCGTGGCAATATCAAATCTAGGATCAAATTGATTTAAAAACAGAATAACTTTCCTGACATCTTGTGAGTATGATAACATATCACCAGATTCAACATCCGGCAAAAGTCTTGTAGCTTTATCATACACCCTAGTTTCTCCTTCCCTATGTTGACTAGCCTCTCCTTCTGTTATTAATGTTTTCTCTATATATGCCGCACCAAGCAAGTCAGTTAGCACATGATGTCCGAACCCTCCTTTAATTTGCGATCTATTTATTTTCCCATACTTATAAATTAATAAAGCAGCTTCCAAAATTTTATATCCTTTCCCTCCACCAACCCCTTCATTAGCTTTTTCTCCGTCTTCAGATATTTCCGAAAGATCTTTTTCTTCCACCTTTACCCAAGTACCATTGGGATCAAGCAATGGTATCCTTACCTCCCAACACTCTGTTGTTCGTAATCCCAGCCATCTTTTTTTTGTATAGCTTCTCATTGCTTTTCGAATGATAAAATCAAAATGAGGAAAATTGGATAAACTTCTGAAAGCCCCCACCAAAAAACAATTTTCAAAGATTAATTGGAAAATCGGGTTTTTTTCTGGAAAAAATTTTTTAAAATCATAAATCAATAAAGTCGCAGATTGTAATAATTGTTCTTTTTTTGCACAAAATTCGCTATAGCTTCGCTCTTTTAAATCTTTTTCTTCTAAAAAAGGTTTCCCCTGTTGAGATTTATGTCTGGCTGGAGACTCACTTATTCCCCATATAGACCCAGCCATTGAGCCATATTGACGATGAAAATCTTGAATTGATTCATAAAGAGCAGGATCAAGTACACTCTGCAAATTATTAGGTATCCGCCCATATTCTATTTTAATCCACTCTCTTATAATGAACTGCATAATTAAAACGTCATCCTGCTCTATGCCAAATTTTTGCATCATAAATTTAACTGTTTCTATAGAAATAGTGGAAGGCAAGTTTGGGGTCAAATCCAAAACCGCCAATGCTATTGCACGAGGATTAGGAAGTGTTACAGTCGGCTCTTTTCCTGCGTGTAATCCTTTTATATATTCATCGATAATTTCTTGAGAATTTTGTTTTTTAATCATATTTGGAAACATAGATTGAGAAGTCTATACCTAAATATTTGTCATTACGAAAATTAATAAATTTTGGACGAAAACAGGGCTTCTTTTTATTATACCAAAATTTAAGCCTGTTTTCCAAAAACAAAATAAATAGGATTTTCTGGTTTTGAAAAGTTAATTTGAAATTTTTTTAATTTTCAGGCTTTTTAAAATTCTTTTTTTTTGATATAATTTTAAGATTTCCCAAAAAAATCTTTTTTCTTTATATTTTTTTTCTACACCATGAAAACAAAAACCGCCACCCAAAAATCAAATAATTTCAAAATAAAATCAATCTATTTTGATGATCAGGCTACAACAGAATTGAAAAGAAAACATCAAGCCGCGGAAAATTACGCCAACAAAATTTTATATGGAATGAAATCTTTGGATGATGAAATCAATTTAAATGTGACTATAGATGACAGCGATTACAACAACGATGATGACGATGACAATGATTATCATGAGGAGGATTGGAATTAATGATTGATTTGAAATTCCACATCCTGCATAATTCGACTTTCTTCCGGTAATTTCTGTTTATGATATTTGGAACAAGCTTTTTTGTCGTAAGGAATGTCCGCTGGACTGGTCATACTTTCAAAAGCTAACTGCCCGATTCTCATGCCCGGGTACAGAGCCAAGGGCATTCTATTAATATTGGTAATTTCCAAAGTAATCGTGCCTTCAAAGCCAGGATCAATGAACCCAGCCGTAGAATGAATAATCAAACCAATCCTACCCAAAGAACTCCGCCCTTCGCATCGAGCCACCAAATCATCAGGCAGCTTCAAAGTCTCCATGGTCACGCCCAAAACAAACTCTTGCGGCTGAATAATAATCGGATCATTGCCTTTTACTTCTATTAATTCAGTAATTTTTTGAAAACTATCCATTTTCATAGGGTCCAAAACCGCAGTGTTGGCGTGTTTATAAAATTTAAAAAATCGGCCAAGTCTGATATCCAAACTCGCTGGTCCAACGTAAGGTTCAAAATTTTCTCCCCTTTCATAACTAATTTTAATAGCGCCATCTGCTAATTTTGCCCGAATATCATGATCAGATAAAATCATATATTAATAAAAAATTTGTAAACTTGACGGCTTTTTTAGCTTAATTCTATTTTCCAAAAAGTCCAGAAAAAATTTAGCTTTTACTTACTATAACTAGAATGGTCATAGTATGACATAATTTTAAAAAAATTTCAACTAGTAAAATGCAACTTTTTTAAGACATTAACGTTGTAAATATTGCCAGGGGAATATTCCCTGTCTTTTATCCTTAACTTTAAACCATGAAAACTCTAGCCACAATTCGACAATTTCTCATCGTTTTATCATTACCAGTAATGCTATTTGGCTCTAATGGCTATGCCTTAGCAGCAAGCACTACCGGATTCAGCGATGTCCCCAGCGACTACCTGTATTATGATGGGATTACATATGTTCAAAGCGCTGGAATTGCCACCGGTTATCCCAACGGCACTTTCAAGCCTGAAAATCCAGTTAATAGAGCAGAATTTACCAAAATCGTAATTAATTCACAATATTTTGCAAACAATTAGCTTCAAAGGCAATCAAATGGTTGCCAAATGGCGAGCAAAAGGCAGTTGGTTAGAAATGAGTTCAGATAATATAAATGCTTTACTAAACGAAGAGATGTATCTGAAAATAAAAACCCAAGAAGAAGGTGATATTGACGTCCAAATTGTCAAACAACAATAAAAAAACATTATCTGTCCTTAGCCTCCTCTTTCATGCACAGCAGAGGAGGCTTTTTTTAAAAAAACACTGTTTAATCTAATTGGAATCAGCCTTAATTCCTAATAAAATGGCTCTTAATAATTCTTTTTTTTCTTCGTCATCATCAAAATTATGCCAAGGGAAATACTGCTCAGCAAGAAACCTAAGTCGTGCTAACTGATTTAATGATAATGTATGCTCCTTCATTGCTGCCAAAGTCCACTCTGATGGGTTCCCAAACTCTATCAATTTAAAACCTTGCCACGCCTGTCTTTGGATAGACGGATCGCCTCTATGACAAAAATTAACTAAATTCAAGCCAAATGGAACAACTATCTTATAATCCCCAATTAAAGCTTTTGTAAAATCAGGATTTGGATTGCCGAACATAATCACATTAGTATCAGGCATTAAATCCTTTAACGATTTACTATTTGAGGTTAAAGTATTAATACAAATCACCCGTGGCAAGCCTCCGTTTACAAAATTTTGCGCAACAGCAATCCCTGTCAAACCACCGATGCTGTGGCCCACGATATATATATCTTGAGAAGATAAATTTAATTCCGAGCAAAATCTATCCATAGCCAAACGCGCAAATCTTTGCCTTTCCGCTAAAGAATGCATCTGCATTTCACGCCCATTAAATTTTTCATCAAAATCAACTATACAAATTGGCATTCCATTATTATGCAAAGCCAAAGCTAATTCATACAAAATTTTGGTCCCTAAAAAATCTGTTCCAAACCCATTAACAAGAAGGACTCCAATTCTTTTACGAGTATCAGCTACAGCTTCTCCGCCAATAATATAAAATTTTTCATGTTCTCCTGTCCCTTTTAAATACTGCTCAAATAATAAACTTTCACATCCACCTGTAGCAATTCTCGATGATATATTCACTTTAAAATTTTAAAATTTAATCAAAAACTAAGATCCAAATCTTATTAAAGGATCATCTGATTTTTGTTAGACATGCATTTATACCATTAGCTACTAATATATATTTGCCTTCTATTAAATCTCCTCGATATACAACGGAAATTGGAGCTCTTTGCATATAAGCTAAATGTCCATGATCCAAAGGACTTGCGCTTGCATTTTGCGCCACATAAACCGACATTTGTGATGGCATTATACTTATATCTGGACGTACATTTATGGCGCTACTGCCTTCATAAAAATACCCGATACTAAATCCTGTATTTACAGGACTTTGATTTTGTAAATTTCTAATATCAGTTAATATTACATTTATGCCACTGGAAAGAGTAACGCCAAAACTAAGATAAGGAACACAATTAGGGTATGCAACCTCAAAATCTCCCGATTGTTCATAACTTTTTAAACGTCTTACTTGAAATAAGGTATGCTTAATTGTTTGAGCCTTTCCTGCTTTTCTTTCACCTATCTCAAGATGCAAAGAATCATCTTGACCAAAAGCGCCAATTGCTTGCAATTTTGATCTTAATTTAATATAAAGAGCAACTAATTGTGAATTAGCAACATTTATATCATTTCCAAATTTTTCACCTTGAACGCCTTGAGTTATTAAATTGTTATCAACAATAGCAACAACTGGCGAAAAAAAGTTACTTGGATCTAAATATCTTCTCTCAATAACATAAAAATCTTTAACATGAGGATGAGCAACCATTTGCACTAGAAATTTGCCCGAAATAAAAGGTTGCACTAATATACTAATTTCATCTGCCAGGTCCACCCCCTGTCTGCCACTTTCAAATCCATAATACTTAGTTACTGCTTCTGAAGCAGCTTCTAGTCTTATACTTTTAACTGCGGCACTTACTCCATATACATTATTAACCGGATAAGTTGTTAGCACATCAACCAAACCAGTCGTATCATCCCTATGACCAGCTCGAACTATTAACTTACGAGATTTCCCATGTGCTCTGATTATTTCGTCTAAAATACTATTTGGATCCTGGCCTGGCATCAAAATAACTCCTCCCTCAGGTAAATATTCTTTAAAATCCTTATCTTCTTTTAATTCAGAATATAATCCAGTTTTTCCACCATATTCGGCAATCGTTAAATTTGACATAACTTTAAAAATTTTTTCGCATTTTTAAATAGATCAAATCTTAACAAAAAAAACAAAAATGTCAAACATCCATCAACTTCTCCGCCAAACCAATATATGTACTTGGAGTTAAATTCATAAGTCTCTCACTATCGCCTTTCGGTAATTTCAATTTTTTCACAAATTCTTTGTAATCTTTTTCCGTTAATCTTTTACCTCTAGTTAATTCTTTTAATTTTTCATAAGGCTTTTCAATGTTATTTTTTCTCATAACTGTCTGAACTGCTTCAGCTAACACTTCCCAATTATCATTTAAATCTTTTTCTAAAGCTTTTTCATTAATTTCTAATTTCCCAAGACCTTTCAATAAACTATCATAAGCCAATAAACAATAACCAAAAGCTGATCCAATATTTCTTTGAACGGTTGAGTCAGTTAAATCTCTTTGCATTCTGGAAATTGGCAGTTTCTCACTAAAATGACTTAATAAAGAATTTGCCATACCTAAATTTCCCTCGCTATTTTCAAAATCAATCGGGTTTACTTTATGTGGCATGGTGGAAGATCCAACCTCTCCCTCTTTTAATTTTTGTTTAAAATATCCCAAAGAAACGTAAGTCCAGATATCACGATCAAAATCAATCAAAATTGTATTAATGCGTTTCATACAATCAAAAATCTCTGCCAAAAAATCATGTGGCTCAATCTGAGTTGTGTATAGATTTGGCATTAAACCTAAATTTGTAATAAATTTTTCAGAAGCTTCAATCCAATCAATCTCAGGATAAGCAATATGATGAGCGTTATAATTTCCAACCGCTCCGTTAATTTTACCCAAAATCTCAACTGCAACTAAATTTTCAACCTGTCTTTCCAGTCTTTTATAAACATTAAAAAATTCTTTACCCATTGTTGTCGGACTGGCAGGCTGACCATGAGTTCTAGCCAACATTGGAATTTTTTTATAGACTTCCACTTTATCCAAAATATCCGCCAAAATATCTTCCATGCTTTCCATCAGGCATTCATAAAGACCATCATTCACCATCAAAGCGTAAGATAAATTATTAATATCTTCTGAAGTACAGCCAAAATGCACAAATTCCAGCAAATCTTTCCATTTGGGCGCGAACATCTTTTCCTTGATATAATATTCAATAGCTTTAACATCGTGATTAGTGATTTTTTCTATCACTTTGACTTTCAAAGCCTCCTCTTCATTCATATCATCATAAATTTTTCGTAAAAACTTAATTTCTGACGCAGAAAATTTACGAGTATTTTTTAATTTCAAATCATTACAAATAAAAATTAACCATTCAATTTCTACATAAACCCGATAATAAATTAACCCTGCTTCAGAAAAATAATTAGAAAGTTCTGAAACTTTTGATTCATATCGGCCATCAAGCGGCGAAAGAGAAGTTATGGACATAGAAAAATTTTAAATTCTTAATTCTAAATTTTGAATAAAGAAATTAATTTTTATTATAAAAATTAATACCATAATTTAGAATTCAAAATTCAAAATTCAAAATTTCGTAATTATTCTAAATCAAATTTGTATTTTTGGAAATTATAAATATAATAAACTTACTAAATATTTTTTACGTCAATGATTGAAACTTGGAGCATTTTTGATGTCATTGGCCCTGTCATGGTCGGTCCTTCCAGTTCGCACACTGCTGGCGCCTGTTTCATCGGCTTGATCGCCAGACAAATTTTTCATACCGAACCAAAAAAAGTGCATATCAAATTGCATGGATCTTTTGGCGAAGTTTTCAGAGGCCATAGTACTGATAAAGCCATTTTAGCTGGGCTTCTTAATATGCCTCCATATGATTTAAATTTATCAAAATCAATGGAAATAGCTAATGAAAAAAAAATGCAATATTCATTTGAGAGTTGCAACCTAGGAGCAAATGTTCATCCAAATACTTCGCTTATTGAAATGTCAAATGCAACAAAAAAAATTACTGTACAGGGTGAATCCATAGGGGGCGGAAAATGTAAAATTACCGCAATAGATAAAATGCCGGTTTTATTTGGATCTGAAAAATCCTGTTTAATCATAAAACATGATATTGCTTATCAAATTTTATCAGATGTTTTAAACATAATAACTGAAAAAAAATATCACATAATGGAAGTTGATACGCCGTGTTATAAAGACAGGGTATTACTTCTAATCATGATTCGTGAAAATTTTGACGATGAAGTTATTAAAAAAATTAATAAACTGCCTGGGGTAATCTGGGCATCATATTCAAACCATTTTTCAAACTACAACCAGAAATACTAAATACAAAATTCTTAATTCTTAATTCTTAATTTTAAATTTTTGTACAAATATGCCAATGGTATATTTTCCACATTAATTAAGAATTCAAAATTCAAAATTTAAAATTTCCAAAAGTGTCCAAACAATTCTTTTCCGCCAAAAAACTACTTAAACTCATAAAAGAAGAAAAAAAAACTATTGCTGATCTTGTTATTGAATCTGAAAATGAACTTACCTTGCGTTCAAAAACCGAAATCCGCGAAAATATGAAAAAACGACTAATTATAATGAAAGAATCTATTGAGAGGGGTCTTAAAGGCCATAAATCTGTTAGCGGAATGATTGGCAAAGAAGGCCTTAAACTTTTGAACTGCGTTGAAGACAAAAACATGGTATGCAGTAAAATGCAACTTAAAGCCGCCAGTTATGCTGTTGCTGTAATGACTTGCAATACAAGTTTAGGGCGGATTGTGGCCGCTCCAACAGCTGGCGCTTCAGGAATACTCCCTGGGCTAATTTTCGCCTATTTAGAAGAAAAAAAATTAGATATCGAAATCGGTGTTGATGCACTATTAACTGCTGCAGGAATAGGATTAATTATTGCAAATAAATCAACTTTTTCTGCGGCGCAAGCAGGGTGCCAAGCTGAAATAGGTACAGCTTCTGCAATGGGAGCGGCCGCATTAAGCTATATGAGAGAAATGTCAGCGGAAGCTTGCATTGATTCGGCAGGATTGGCTTTAAAAAATATGCTTGGGCTTGCCTGTGATCCAGTCGGAGGACTTGTAGAAATCCCTTGCGTTAAAAGAAATGCTTTCGGAATTAGTCATGCTTTCATGGCAAGCGATATGGTTTATGCCGGCATCAAAAGCGTTATTCCTTTCGATGAAATTATTATGGCCTTAAATGATATTGGTAGATCCATGTCTGTCAGAATCAAAGAAACAGCTCAAGGCGGATTAGCTACCACTTTGACAGGCAAAAAACTGGGCTTGCCTTTCTTAAAAAACGGCAAAAATAACAAAACTGTTGAGTAAAAAATTCGCAACCAATGCAAAACGTAAATTTGAAAAAAGGACTTTTAAATGATATTAAATGTTCTTTTATCTTATTAAAGCACCATTATGCAAAATATCTACATATATCTTAATCCATCCGGCACCAAAGCTTTTCTAGTCAAAAGAATGCCAGGACGAATCAAAAAACTGGCAATTTTGCCTAATTATAAAAAGAAAATCACAAAATTGATAAACTTTCAGCTCCCCTGTAAAAATATTTTGACATTGCCTTCGTAAATTTTATTTATTAAGATAAAATTAAGTTTTCTAATCACTTTATACTTTTCTTATGGCCCAAATATTTACTGACAGCAATTTCCAACAAGAAGTTTTAAACGAAAAAAATAAACCAGTTTTAGTTGATTTCTACGCTGATTGGTGCGGACCATGCCAAATGTTGACACCAATTATTAACGAACTAGCAGAAGAATTCGGCGACAAAATCAAAATTGGCAAAGTCAATGTTGACGAAAATTCAGAAGTCGCTGGACAATACAATGTTCGCAGCATTCCAACTTTGTTGTTTTTCAAAGATGGCTCTATGGTTGCCCAAAGTGTTGGCTTCATGAACAAAGAAAGCTTAGAAGAAAAAATCAAAAGCTTAATTTAAAAACGGACTACTAACCACTATTTCTATGGATTATAATCCTCAAAATCCTAACCCGCTTGATGAACAGAATAAAACACCCCGCAAAATCATTCTTACTGCTCTATTAATCAGCATTATCATTGTTGCAGTCTTTGTGCTCAAACCTTTCGATACAATTGATAATCAAGAAAATAAAACAGATCAAGATCTTTCTGCCACTGAACAATCAGATGTAACGCCTATTGAAAATGCCGGCGATATAAAACAAACAAATAATAAAGAGGAATTGGCCTCCGAAGCTCCAATTCAATCCGTTAAAAATTTTTTTAATTATTTAGCTACTGACCAAATTGAAACTGCTTATCTAAGCACTTCTAGCGGCTTTCAGGAAAATGAAAATATGGATAGCCTAACGGAGTTTTTTAAAAATTATCCTTTCCTCAAAAGCATTAAGGACCTAAATTTCGACTACAAAAACACGCAAGAAGAGAGTGCGTCATTATCCGGCGCTCTAACCGCCAAAGATGGCACCAGTTCTCCAGTTAATATTGATTTAATCAAAGAAAACGGACAATGGAAAATTTCTTCTTTCGATTTATACAGCAAAGAACAACATGATGCGGAAAATCAGGCAATTAATGAATCCAATAAATTTTTGGACTATTTAGTGGATTCCAATTTCTACCACGCTTACCAAATCACCTCTTCTAATTATCAGCACAATACTAGTCAAAGCGAATTTGAAGATTTAATCAAATCACATCCTTTATTCATCAGTGATAACAGTTCAGTCACTGACATCGGCGAATATTTCCCAGACAAAATTATTTTATATGTAGATGTCAGCCATGAAGAAAATCTATTGCCAATTGATGTGACAATGGTCAAAGAAGACAATAATTGGAGAATAGATGATATTTATTTTGTGAATTTGGATAAGGCCGCTTCTGATTCTTAATCGCACAATCAAGAGCCATTTTATCAACCATTTCATTATATTTATGGCCGGCATGGGCTTTGACCCAATTCCATGATATGGTAATTTGATTTTTGTTAAAACTATTTAGAATTTCCTCCAAATTCATCCACAAATCAACATTTTTTTTCTTCTTCCAGTTTTTGGTCATGGTGGAAATTAAGAGATTAGAATCAGAATAGATTTTTAAATCTGAATCCATTACTTCGTGTTGTGCTAAATATTCTTTTACCATGCTAAGCCCCTCAATCACCGCCATAATTTCCATCCTGTTATTGGTGGTATCTATTTCACCACCCGCATTCTTCTCCACAATCCCCTGCTCATTCAACACTACATAAGCCCATCCACCTGGGCCAGGATTACCAATACAACTACCATCAGTGTATAAATGCAAAACAGACATTTTGAAAAAAATTATCAAATCAACTTTAACTTTTATTATTATTTATTTCAAATCGATCTCTGAATATTTGAGAAAGGCGATCTTAGCTTTCATCCAAAATCACTATGCTTTTTATAAATCAAGCATTCCTATAACATCAACTACAGGAATTCTTGCCTCTCCAAAAAAAATATTTACAGGCGTTACTTCAATATGAAAACTATCATATCGTTCCCTAACAATATCAGCTTCACTAAAATTAGTTATTTGAGACATATGAGACATAAGTTCTTTAGCTAAATCAATTAATTTTTTTATATCTTCTACTTTTATATCTATATCATTACGATTGCCAGCTTCCAATTGTTCTTTTATTAAACTAAGCTCGCGCATAACTACAGATGCATGAGAAATTAACAATTCTTTTTCTAATAATATAATCGTTTCATTTGCATACCCTCTTTTCCTTGCTTCGGCAATTTTTTTATAACCATCATCAAGAAAACCCCTAACATCAATTAACCTATTTTCTCTTGCCCCAGCCAGCTTCAATGCTGTTAATGCCGAACTTGCTGCAGCAATCAAAACATCTTTTTTATGTTTAAAACTTAATCTCTGAGCACGTCCTCTCAAAATCACAAATTTATCTCGCAACCCACTAACATCTAATTGATTAAGCTTTGCATAAGCCAATGCTTCTTCAACACGGCTAATCATTATTTCAGGATTGCCTTCTTTTCCCCCTTCTACAAAAATCCTCAAATTCTCAACCGCTTCTTGTACCGCTTCAACTGTAACCTCATTTATTCGCAAAACATCAACAAACTGTAATTTTAAAAGATCTTGCGATTTAACATCAAGCAAAACATACACTCCCATCAAAAAAGACCTGATTACTCGCTCTAATTCTTCTAAAAAATAGGTAATTTGATACTGAGGAAGCGCAGGATACAACTCTTTATGTAAATTCAAAGTTAATTCACTAATTAGCGCAGATAAATCTAAAACAGGAGATTCTCCAGTAACCATATGTCCTCCTTCTGTTTGAGGCCGCAAAACAAGTCCCCGCCGAATATCACCAGCGCAATCTAACAAAGCATTTTTATAAGGATCTACACCCGATTTTAAAGCTTCATCATAGTAGTTTGGATAATTCTCATAACCATTATAATAATACCTATCATACACTTGATTTTGCTCCAAAAAAGCAACAAGATATCTCAAAATAAAAGCCATAAAAAGATTCTTTTCTTCACATATCTTTAAAATGAAATACAAATCTTTTAAACGAAGTATTTGATCTGCATCGTAAATTAATATATTATTAAATAATTCATGGACTTGCTTTCCATCATATAATCGTAATTTTTCCAAAGTGAGTTTTATATCTAATTTCGAACTTAATTCAGGTTTAGCGGTAACAGAATTCAAACCAAGAAATAAAAAGCCAGCCTCTCTTAATCCATCATCCGCCAACATATTAATAAAATCTTTTACAAACAACTCCAATGCCCTGCCAAATTTTTCATTAACGCTTAAAAGAGCTTGATAAGAATCACGATCTTGCAAAATTTGATCAGCCATAACTGAAGGTCGAATTATAGCAAGATCTTGAAAATATAATTTCAATTCAGAAGCCAAATAATCTATAAAATATTCATATCTAAACTCCAAATCATCTTCTTCTTTTAAACCACTAATAAAAAGATACAAATGCTCTAAAATATAAGAAATAAAATGATTGCAATTCATATGAGCCGCACATCCCAAAATTCGCAAACAACTGACTGGCAAAACAGAACCCCTATATTTCCTGGAAATTTCTTTTCCAACTGCTTCCAAAGATTGACCTGTAGATCTAACATTTTCATATAATTGTGGCGCATCCTTTTCATCTGCCTCCAAATCAAATCCCACCAAAACTTGCTTTGCATGAGAAGAAGCTAGTTCTTCCTTCACTGTCAATAATCCTTTTACTATCCGTCGAACTCTTTCTAGATCAGCAAAAACAGCCGATATATTTGAAGGCGAATAATAGTCCAGAAAAGTACGTTTTGCAGCGAGCAAAGAAGCCTGTTCTTCTCCAAGAATCGCTGCAAAATGATCTGGCGTTGTAGCTCCATATCTTCTATGAAACTCATCTAATCTTGCAGTATCAACCAATACATAAGCATCTTGCACAAAAACACGAATCATTTCCCCTATACGAGGATTCCTTACATCAATTAACCTTAATGCAGCTGATATTTCATCTGGATTATAATGAAAGCACTCATTCTTTGGCGGATTTAATAAATATTTAAAAGCTTTTTTAGTATATTCAATTAAATAATAAATATAACGCATTTCTAATGACGTTAAAACAAGCTGATCATCAATTTCAGTTACGCAAAGTTCCGTAAGATGAAGAAGACACTCCCTTGTTTCATCAGCAGAGTCTACAAAATCTCTTAATGCCCTTAATATATTACAAAGCGTAGGATAGAAATTTTGATTTTTTTTTGCAAAAAAATCTGCTAAACACTGAAAAATTTTGGAAGATATCCTTCTTTTTCTATCGCCTTCTTGACTCCAATCCTCATCAGGCACCTTACCTACTAAAAGTAGATCTAATACTTCTTCAGTACTCATCAAATCAAGTCTTGTATAGATAACTTGTTGCTGCGATGCACTTGGTGGCTTTTTTATAGTCCTATCTAATATAACCTCCAAAGATTGTAAATGCAGAGGTCCATAATACTCTGCACTTTCTCTATCTGCCATTATAAAAAATAAATAGACGTTATTATCTGTAGAAAAAAATCCTATGTCAACAAATAAATCGCAAAACAAAATGTTTTTCTACCAAGTCAATCATCTGAAGCTTATTTTCGTTTAAATATTTGCTCTCACAATAAAAACCTATTAGAATATAATACTTAAATTTAAAAAACTTTATGATTTCAAAAGATTTATTAAATCTTTTTCAGATAGCCAAAAAAAACAAAGCTTCTGACTTGTATCTGTCAACAAATTCAAGATCAATGCTGAGAGTTAATGGCGAATTGAATGAATTAAGTGAGGCTCGATTAGATAAAAAAACAATTGAAACTTATGTAAAAAGTTTTTTGAGCAAAGAAGAGCAGGAAATATTAATGACTGAATCATGCGTGGATTTAAATTTAGAAATTGAAAATGAATTTAGATTAAGAATAAATATTTTCATACAATCAAATGGCCTTACTGCTATTTTTCACCTTATCCCATTAGAAATTCCTGAATTTGATAGTTTAAACCTTCCGAAACATGTAAAAAACATCTGTGGCTTAAAATCAGGATTAGTCTTATTTGCAGGCCCATCTGACAGTGGCAAATCAACAACAATGGCCTCTATTATTAATGAAATCAATCAAAATCAAAAATCACATATTATAACATTTGAAGATCCCATTGAATTTCGATTTAAAAATATCAAATCTATAATAAGCCAAAGAGAAATTGGCAAGCACATCCAGAATTACGAACAAATAGCCAAACAATCTATCCGTGCCAATCCTGATGTGATTGCAATAGGAGAAATAAGAGACAGCGAAACAATTAAACTTGCCTCAATATTAGCTGAAACTGGACATCTAATCCTGGCCACAATACATGCGGCTTCAGTAGTTAATGTTATCAATCGAATTGGCCCACAGTTATCAGATTCTCTAATGTGTGTAATTTGCCAGCGATTAATGAAAACCAAAAAAGCTTCAAAAAGATTTCCGGCTTGCGAAATTTTGATTCATAATGAACAAATTGCCACACTAATTAGACAAAACAAGCTGCATCAAATTCAGAATGTTCTGCAATTTTCCCAAACTGAAGGGATGCAAACGTTTGAACAGGGGTTAAGAAAGGTGGAAATGAACAATATAAATCTCCAGAATTAGACTTGCTTAGAATCAAATACCACCACCAATAAACTTGAGCCTCAAATCCTTAATTACTTTTTTATTTGTAGTATTGACTTCTCGCACCATCGCCACATTTTTGATGCCAGTTTTTAAAACTTCTTCCAAATTTTCCTTATTAATTCCGCCAATGGTTACCACTGGAATATTTTTAACGCTATCTACAACTTTTTTGACCACTTCATCCCCCACTGGCTGATAATCAGGATGGGTCGGGGTAAAATAGAAAGGTCCGATGGCTAAATAGTCAGGCTTTAACTTATAGCTATACATGGCCTGCTCAAAAGAATGCGATGAAATTCCAACAATTTTTGCTTGGCCGATCCGTTCTTTCTGCCCATTTAAATATTTTCTTAATCCGGACAAATCATGAAATTCATAAAAATCTGAAAATTTGATATCTTCCTGCCCCAAATGAACACCGTCAGCATCAACATCTTTGGCCACTTCAATCCTGTCATTCACAATAAACAAAGTCTTCGTCCCCCAAGTCAATTGCCTAATCTTCCAGGCAAGATTTGAAAATTCCTGATCCTCCAAAATTTTATTTCGTAACTGAATGATATCAACACCGCAATCTATCCAGTTTTTGACAATTGGCAGAATATCCTTACGATTATCGGTAATACAATAAAGCCCAAAATCAAGCATAAAATAAATCTTTTAAAAATTCAAATTTCTCACAGCCATACTTATTATCCCTCCCTGCCAAGTTTTTTCAAGGCTAATTGCGCAGCTTTCACTCCAGACAAGAACATGGCGCCAAAAGTTGCTCCCATTCTCGGCGTACCACAAGCTTCAGACACCTCCATCCCAGCAATAATCATGCCAGGGAAAATTTCTTTGGTCTGTTCCACCACTTCATTTTCTGAAATATTCATGTCCAAAGCTTTCATGCCCGGCAGTTTTTCAATCAAACCAAGTTGCGCCAATCTCTTCACACCATAAGCGCCATTTGGACCGTCATGCCCGCAAGTGGAAATCACCACTCTGGCTTCCATCACATTAGGATCCATGCAGCTTTGCACTCCATGATTGCGGGTAACAGCCGCCCAATTGGTCACCACGCCTGACACCGCTCCATTTTTAACAATAAAATCTTCTACCGCCACAGCATTAAACAATTTAACGCCCTGTTTGATAACTTTGCTAATTATAGTAGAAGTATATAAAGCCGCATGTTTTATCACCACATAGTCGCCTTTATCATCATAAGATACTTCAATTTCATCCAAAAATTCCTGTGCTGGTTTACGCACCACCATCGCCGAAAAAAGCTGACCGCCCACCCATCCGCCACCGCCTGGAGCCACTGAAGCTTCCATCAAGGCCACTTTTAAATTTTCATGTTTAGAAAGTTCATAAGCGGCTGCCAATCCAGCAGGACCAGCTCCAATAATAATCACATCGCTCTGTACATAATCAAGCATATCCTGCATATATCTGGAAATCATTTCTTTGGCTACCTGCGATTCCTTAATTGGTGAGAACTGTATCTTCGACATATCCATAAAAATAGGATAAAAAAATAAAAAATATTGCAAAAAAAATTATCCTCGCGGACAATTCTTAAATTTAAGGTTTGTCCGTTTCCCTCCGCCAGCATTATCTGGATCAGGTCTTAAGGGTCTTTCTCATCCTCTTGAAATCTATAATTTCAAAAAGAACCCCTAACGGAAAATATCTTGCTTTATTTCTATTTAATACTTTTAGATTTTTTTTTACAAGGTATAATTATAGAGATATAAAATCTTATATCTCTACAATTATTGTTTATATGGTTAATTCCCAATTATTATTATCCATTCTCGCTTTTCTCCTATTCCTAGACATTGTCGGGATTCTGATCTTTTTACGCAAAAAACATGATCAAAATTTAAGTGATGAAGATCTAGAATTCGTTAAATATAATTTTACCAAAGCCTGCGCCGCTATTCAAAAAAATTATCTGGAAGGCATCAAAAAAATCTGGAATACTTTGGAATTTATTTTAAATAAAAAAAAATACAAAGGTGCGCTGGATGAAAAAATCGAACAAGCCAGCTCCAAATTCAAAGACCCTATGGAATTAAAAGCTTTACGTATTTGGACCCTTGATTTAAAACAAGATTCTTTCATTGAACCTCTCCAAATTAAACATTTTGTGGAAATTCTTCAGCAGGAAATGGAACATTTGGGGGTGAAAATATAAGAGGAGTATAGTCCCTTTTTATAGCCCCGGCACCGCAAATTTATTGCACATTTCTTCTACCTCAACTTTTAGTTGTGCCAACAAATTTTCATCCTGGTGATTTTTTAAAGCCTTGACCATCCAGTTACCAATCATCTTCATTTCAGCCTCTTTCATCCCTCTTGTTGTAGCTGCTGGAGTGCCTAAACGAATACCGCTTGGACGAAGTGGTGGATTGGGATCATCTGGTATTACTTGTTTATTTGTTGTAATTGAAATTTTATCCAAAATCTGTTCCGCTTCTTTCCCGCCAAGGCCAAAACTTTCAACAGTATTCATAACCATCATATGATTGTCTGTACCATTTGTAATTAATTTTGCTCCATTATCCATCAGTATTTGAGCTAAAGTTTTTGCATTTGCCAAAATTTGTTTTGCATATTGTTTAAATTCAGGCTGCAAGGCTTTACCCAAAGTCACTGCTATAGCCGCAATAGTGTGCATATGCGGACCACCCTGTAAACCTGGAAAAACAGATTTATCAATCGCCTGCGCATATTTTTCTTTGCACAAAATCATTCCTGCCCTTGGTCCTCTCAAACTCTTATGAGTAGTTGCAGTAACAATATCAAATCCATAATCAAACGGATTCCTCATCACTCCGCCCGCAATTAAACCGCCAATATGAGCCACATCCGCCATTGTAATCGCACCCACTTCATCAGCGATTTTTTTGAAATCAGCGTAGTCATAATCTCGAGGATATGATGTATATCCGCAAAGCACTATTTTTGGCTTGGTTTCCTTGGCAATTCGCATTAATTCATCAAAATCAATACGTCCATTTTCTTCGGGACGAGTTTTGTATCGCACAAAGTTAAAAATTCTGCCCATGTGGGAAACCGGCGCACCATGAGTCAAATGTCCGCCATGAGACAAATCCATACCCAAAACCGTATCGCCAGGATTCAGAAACGCCAAATATACAGCCTGATTCATCGGCGAACCTGACAAAGGCTGAACATTGGCATGCTCGCATCGAAATAATTCTTTTGCTCTTGATATGGCAATACTTTCAACCTTATCTGTAAATTCCTGCCCACCATAATACCTTTTGCCAGGATAACCCTCCGCATACTTATTGGTCAAAACTGATCCGTTCGCCGCAAACACTTCCGGATAAGTATAATTCTCAGAAGGGATCAGCTCAATCCCTTTTTTTTCCCGATTCTCTTCGCCAATAATAGCTTGAAAAACATCGGGATCATTTTTTTCTAAAGCCTCCCAATTTTTAAGTACATGATCTAACATAATAAAAATTTTAAATTTTAAATTAACCCATAATCAAACTAACAATAAGTTTGCAACTATTCCACTTAAATTAAATTCACCTATTATAAAACCTTTTAAAATCACATATTTTATTGTAAGTTATCAATGTTGAATACTAGTCAACAGGAAAAGCTTTGAGCTGTTAGTTAAAAAATATGAAAAAAATCTATATAAAAAATTTATTTATTATAATTATTGCCTGTTTAGGTGGATTTGTAATTTCTATTTTATTTTTGCAAAACAATTTAAAAAACATAGAACCTCCAAAAGTAATCATTAATGAAAAAAAATACATCGAAGAATCACAATTAATTGCCGCTATTGAAAAAACTTTCAATTTTTCCGTCACGATCAAAAATCAAGATAGCCAGATTTTGGGTTCAGGCTTTATCTTAAATGCCAAAGGCGAAATCATGACGACAAGACATGTTGTGAGCGACAATACTCAAAAATATTTAATTTGCTTCAGTGATAATTCTTGTACAAAGGCAGAAGTTAAAAATTTTGACAATCTCAATGATATAGCTTCTCTTCAGATAAATGACATTTCTCAGATTGATCAAAAATTCCTGCAAAACATAACAATTTCAAAAAACAATGATCTCAAATTAGGACAAATTATCTTTTCCATTGGCTACAATGGCAATTTTACAAATTCTATTTCAAAAGGAATTATCAGCGGACTTAACAGAAATCTTACAGCCTCATTTGAAAATGGCTATCGTTCTGAAGAACTAAAAAACCTGATTCAGCTGGATATGAATATTTCCCAAGGTATGAGCGGTTCGCCAATCTTCAACCTCAATAGCGAATTAATTGGCATGATAGTGGCGGTAGCGAAAGATCAAAATGGGGTGGGGTTTGGGATCCCTAAGAAATTATTCATAAATATTTAAAGGCACAGAAATTTTTTGACCACCATTATCTGTCACTACCATTAACCAGTTTCCATTCCTTAAATTCAGCAATAAATCAAAAGAATGGGTATTAAAGCCGTTATTTCTTAAAATATCATGTATTTGTTGCTTTATCGCATCGTCTTTCATCACCGCAGCATAATCTTGGGTAGCGTCAGAGGAGAGCGCTACCTTTCCTGATCGTGATACAAATCCCTTAATGATATCAGATACAGGCTTTTGCAATCGATCTGTTATCACAGAATCTTCCGGATATTGCTCTGCTTCAGCTGCTGTCACAATTTGAACTGCAGATTTATGATAATCATCACTATTATAATGCATATTTACAGAAGAAGGAGCTATAACTGAGTCTTTATTATTATCAGGTTTACCTACTACTAATAATAACAATAAGGCCATCATTGACAATCTTGCGACAAACATTCTTAAAGCTATGTCACCCAATAATCGATCTTCTACCAGACTAGGACTTTGAGATTTAACCTGAGCAAGTACTGGAGCTGAAACCTCTTTCCATAAATCATGACTTTGATCCTCATCAGACATCGAGGCTGTACATTTAACGCAATATTGCTCAATATTAAAGGCCTCATGAGCACCTAAAGTGTCCTTCAAAAATCCCGCATAAGTTGTAGCTTTTTTATCTTTCAGCGATTGCCATAAAGCTTGGATTTTTTTTGCAGCTACTAAAGCATTTTTTGCGGTTGTGAAATTACCATCTAATCTTGCTTTTAGTCCTTTTGTTCTTGTCTCTTGGTCATTTAAGGTAATTGGATTCTTATCTGGAAAATTATGTTGTATCTCCTGCTGAATATCAAAATTCTTAACAGGAGCCGCGAAAGCTATTTCTTCTTGAGTCCTGTTGATTGAATCAGTAATTGCCTGCACTGATTTGTTAAAAACTTCTACTTTGTTTCGACATTTTGTTTCAGTTTCTGCCGCAATACTTCTGAAAGTTTCTTCTGAAATTTCCTGTTGTAATAACGACATAATACCTGGTGCGACCAAATAATGATCATTTGACTGATTTTCTTCATCCTTAATTAAATTTTGAAAGCCTTGTCGTGCTAAAAAACCACTAATTTGCAAAGCTGGCACTAAATACAAATCCCAATCTAAATCACCTGGCCTTAAGGCCCCTGGTATGCGCTCTAACTGAGATTGCAAGTTTCTAACTAAAGAGGCAAAAGTATCATGCACTACAGTCAATTCTGACCCTTCTGTCTGTAAATTCAGATATTGTTGTAAATCCTGACCTCTCAATATTCGTTTCAATACCGGATTGATTATTGTAAGTTGATCCACAGCTCCAGATAATTCAGTAAACATTTTTTAATAAATTAAATTTTTAGGATATAAAATATTATATTTTTGAAAAAATGTCAACTTAACAATTCAAAATAATTCTTGGATCATCTGATTTTTGGTTTGAAGAAATAATTTTAAAAATTCATGAAAAGACCAGAAATGATGGATATTATTTGTCTTAAGGTCATTCCAGATTTAGTCTGGAATCCAGTAAATATAATGATTATT
>Ga0208977_1000635_pt1 | contig 24007 bp, 20 predicted proteins | sample RifOxyA2_FD_184030 | JGI IMG/M metagenome (GOLD analysis project Ga0208977, IMG submission 184030) | Groundwater microbial communities from Rifle, Colorado - Rifle Oxygen_injection A2 (SPAdes) | ecosystem: Environmental > Aquatic > Deep subsurface > Groundwater | place: Rifle, Colorado, United...
CGGCACCGGACAGTGTGCCGGCCATAATATTGACCGTTCCGCCCGAGCCTCCGCCGCCATTTGAACTATAATAACTTGAGTATACGCCAAGCGAACCGTTTGCGCTTATCGTGCCATTATTGGTAAGGACACCCGCAACGTGTATCGTTATGCAACCGCCACCACTGCCGCCCGGGCTTTGGCCACCATAACCGCTACCACCACCCGAGCCGAGACTGATGGGATTTTCAATGCTTCCGTATGATATGCCACCTTTGCCTATCTTGCCGGTGCTTGAATCAAGAATACCGTCCCCGCCCATGCCACCGTAACCAGCGCCGCCGCCATCACTACTACTGGCGCCCTTACCCGGGCCATCAGAAGTGCCAAAACCTTTGCCGTCGGCGCATATCCGGCCGCCGGGGCCGATAGTCAACGTAGCCGCTGAGAGCAGAAGCTGCCCCGTATCACTTGTGCCGTCGTAGGATTTAATGTAAAGAGTGCCGTCTATCTGGACTGAGTTTTGGTAGGTATGGGAACTGCATAAGGTATGGGTTTCCCCTGCGGGAATAATAAGATTTTCTGCGGTATCAATGACTATGGCTTGCGTACGAATAGATAAAATAAACGGTATGCAAGAGAGAACAAATAGCAGTCGGCCCGCACGCATCGTATGCCCTTAATTGTGAAATTTTGGAAAAGGTGTAACCCCTGTAGATCCCACCCGTATGGAAGGTTTATATCAAAATGACAAGTATGTTGTCAAGTTTCCCAAGGCAAATTATTATGGCAGGGGCGAGAGTTGAACTCGCGACCAACGGCTTATGAGTCCGCTGCTCTACCAACTGAGCTACCCTGCCAATTTTGAACATTATAACAAAAACATCCCAAAAATCAAATACCCAGCGTGGGGATGACGGTCTTTATAATGCTGCGGCGGCTTATTATTCCAACCATTTTGCCGTCTTCTATTATCGGCACGCGGCGGATTTTGTTTTCAGCCATTACCAGGCTTATTTTATCTATGTCCGTATCCGGCGCAAAGCTGATAATTTTTGTGCTCATCGCCTCTTTTACTTTCGTGTTTTTTACATTGCCGCTGAACACGAAATTCAATATATCAACCTCGGAAATCATACCCACAACCTTCTTGTCGTCGGTGCAAACCGGCATTCCGCTGATCTTGTTTTCCAAAAGCATCCTGATGGCTTCAGCCAATCCGGCATCCGGCGAAATGTAAACCGCATCCCGCGTCATAACATCCCTTGCTTTTAACATTCTTTCCTCCTAATTGATGTTACGCAAGAAATGACAAAGTTGCTGTCATTGCGAGCGAAGCGAAGCAATCTTGCTGTTTCGTATCAAAGCCAGGAGATTGCTTCGTCGCCAAGGCTCCTCGCAATGACATGCTGCGCAACATCAGCTCCTGATTGATTCTAAAGAGTGACGAATGTAACTTTTTTTGAAGGAAGCTCAAGAAGCGCGACACTGCTTTTCCCGGTCAGCCAGCCGCCGCATTCGCCGGGGTTGACAACAAGGGTTTCACCGACAACACGCTGCATGGGCAAGTGGGTATGCCCGTATACAATAACGCTATATCTACGGCTCACGGCAAGGTCGTCAAGTTCAAACGGATCATGCATCATCAAGAGTTTATGCCCGGCATATTCCGCTTCGAAGTACTTATCGTGTATCTCACCCAGGCCTGCAAGCCGCTCCCGCCAGAGATTATGATCCCCGTCATTATTGCCGAAAACGCCGATCATGCGGGCTTTAAGATTTTTCAACTCCCTGGCGCAAATCGGCGATATGTAATCGCCGGCATGGAGAACCAGGTCAACGCCGGCATTGTTAAAATATTCCACGGCCTGACGTATCAGCGGCATATTATCGTGGCTGTCGGACATCAGGCCGATTAACACTATACGGACTCGATTTTCTTGACTTCAGGGATCTCCTGCTTTAAGGCTTTCGCAATACCCTGTTGCAAGGTCATCGTTGACATCGGGCAGCCGGAGCAGGCGCCTTTGAGCCGCACTTTTACGGTTCCGTCTTCCGTAACGTCAACAAGCTCAACATCCCCGCCGTCCGCCTGCAGGCTGGGACGGATTTTTGCAAGCACCTTTTCAACTTTTTCTTTCATATAATTAACCTCCTATTATTTCTTTCACTTGCGCCACTACGTCTGCGGATTCAAACGGCTTACTCATGAATTTCTTAACCTGCGGAAACTGCTCGAACAGCTGCCGCGCGGCCGGCAATGCGGTTAAAACTATTACAGGCATCTGCCTGGTTTCCTCATTGTGCGAAAACTGGACTTCAAGTGAATAACCATCCATGCCGGGCAGCATGACGTCGAGTATAAGCAGATCCGGTTTTTCCTTCTTTACAAGCGCCGGAAGGCAAAAGCCGTCCGGCACACTTACAACCGTGTATCCCGCCGAAGTCAGCGAGAACTGAAGTAATTCCACTATTTCAGGGTCATCGTCAGCCACAAGTATCTTTTTCGCCATAGGACATTCACTTACTTGAACAACTTTTTGAGGCTCTCGGGGATACGCATCGGGCGCAACTCACGGTTAACCAGCGGATGTTTTGTCATGCCGGTCGCAATAAGCCGGCCGTCTTCTTCTATGCTATAGTCGAACGTTATACTGGCAGCCCCTATCCCGGATACGGATGTTTTAACTGTAATCAACTGGTCATAGCGCGCAGGCGAACGGTAATTGCACCGGCATTCCACAACCGGCATGTACAGGCCATCCTGCTCCATCCGGAGGTAACTCATCCCGCAACAACGCAACAACTCGGTGCGTCCCCGTTCAAAGTAAACAAGGTAATTCGCGTAGTATACCATTCCCATCTGGTCGGTATCTGCATAAGGAACGCGAATCTGAAGCTCATTTACCATACAATTTTTTCATGTCTTCAAGGCTCATTGACTTGTAGTCGTCGGAGTGGCCGGCGGTGCCGAAATCCTTCATTTTGCCGGCGATGATTTCGCTTAATGCCTCGCGCGCAGGCCCGAGGTAATCGCGCGGATCGAATTTCTCAGGCTTGGTTGCGAATACTTCGCGAATTGCGGCTGTTACGGCAAGGCGGCCGTCGGTGTCAACGTTTATCTTGGTTACGCCAAGTTTTATCGCCTCTTGCAGGCTTGCCATCGGCACGCCCGTGGCTCCCGGCAGCGCACCGCCATACTTATTAACTTTATCTATCAATTCAATCGGCACGGACGAAGCGCCGTGAAGCACAATGGGAATGTCAACAAGCGCGCGCACTTTTTTCAGCACGTCAATAGCCAGGTTCGCTGCGCCTTTGAACTTGTAAGCTCCATGCGACGTTCCTATCGCTATTGCCAGGGCATCCAGGCCGGTTTCGTCTACAAACTTCTTAGCCTGGTCGGGATCGGTAAGATGTATTGAGCCGGAACCCACGCCGTCTTCAATGCCGCCGAGCCGGCCGATCTCGCCTTCGACGGTAACGCCGTACTTGTGCGAGTATTCGACGACGGAACGTGTAACGCGCGCGTTGTAATCGTAATCGGAAGCGGTTTTACCGTCTTCCATCAGGGAACCGTCAATCATGACTGACGTAAAACCGAGGTCAATCGCCTTTTTTACCGTTTCAAGCGAGTTGCCGTGGTCAAGGTGCATTGCAAGCGGAATATTCGGATTCTCTTCCGCCGCAGCAATCATAAGATGTTTTAAATAAGTAAAATTACTGTATTTTAGAGCGCCGCGGCTGGCCTGGATAATAACGGGCGATTTCGTCTTCTGCGCTGCCGCCATTATGGCCTGGATCTGTTCCATGTTGTTTACGTTGTAGGCGCCTACGCCGTATCCTTTTTTTCTTGCTTCATCAAGAATCTGCTTCATCGGTGTCAGTGACATGCGTGATCTCCTTTATGTTAATTTTTTACTTTTGGGGGGATGTTTTGCTCTTTCGCTTTTTGTGCTCGTCTTTGACGGCGGCCGTCTCGTGAAAAACACCTATGTTGCGATATTTTGAGTAACGGTCGTCGCGCAGTTTGTTCTCCGACATTTTTGACAGTTCCGCCAGATGTCTCAATAAAATAGACTTCATGCTGCCGGCAGTTGCCGCCGGATCGTTATGGGCGCCGCCAAGCGGCTCCGGTATAATTTCGTCTACAACGCCCGCCTTATGCAGGTCGCTTGCGGTAATTTTGAGAGCCTCGGCCGCTTCTTTAGCCTTTGATGCATCCCTGAAAAGAATGGCTGCGCAACCCTCGGGCGAAATAACGGAATAATACGAGTTCTCAAGCATCAACAGGCGGTTGGCAATACCTATGCCAAGGGCGCCGCCCGAACCGCCCTCGCCGATAACTATGCTTACCACGGGCACTTTAAGATCGGACATATCGCGCAGGTTGCGCGCTATCGCTTCTGCCTGGCCGCGTTCTTCGGCGGCGATGCCGGGGTAGGCGCCCTGCGTATCTATAAATGTTACTATCGGCCGTTTGAATTTTTCCGCAAGTTTCATAATGCGCATAGCTTTGCGGTAACCCTCGGGGTGCGCCGAGGCGAAATTACGTTCAAGATTCTCCTGGATGTTTCGCCCCTTCTGCTGGCCGAGAACAGCCACTGGATTACCGTCTAAAACAGCGAAGCCGCAAACCATGGCCTTATCGTCGCCGAACGCACGGTCGCCATGAAGCTCGATGAAATCATTGAATATGGCTTTAACGTAATCCAGCGTATAAGGCCGGCGGGGATGGCGCGCAAGCTGTATGCGCTGCCATGGCTTTAACGAGCCGTATATTTCGTTCTTCAAGTCCTGGCATTTCTGCTCAAGCACCCTGAGTTCGGCCGAGAAATCCATCTTGCCATCCTGAGCCGATGCCTGAAGCGAGGCAATACGCTCCTCAAGTTCAATGATGGGTTTTTCAAATTCCAGGGCAACGCTTTTATCTATCATAATATTAACCTTTCAACATTGGCAATTTATATTACCCCCCCTCACCTTAATCCTCTCCCCGACGGGGAGAGGAGAGAAAACATACGGTCAACTCAAACGGTTAAAACCGGCCGAGGTAATTTACCATTATAATGCGTTCGGCGCTGCGGCCGGCGGCGCCGATGTCGCGGCCGCACAACTCGATGCCGAGATCTTCCGTTACGAAGAAGCGCAAGCCCAGGTTAAGGCGGTTTTCCGGCATAACATTTATATTATCGTATTCCGCAAGTATGGTCAGCGTGTCTTCAATAGTAAATGAACAATTGGCGAAACCGCATACGGTATTGTTTTTGAAATCAGCTATGTTGCCGCCGACATTTAATATAAATCCAGGCATGAAAACTTCGCGCCCCAGGACGATGAAAATGCCTTTTTCCTTCTGACTGAATTCATTGTTATCCCTGTCATATAAATACCCCTGGCCGTCATAACCTATGGCCAGCGAGGGCAGCGATTGCGTCCCGGTAAACGGCCGCAATTTTATGTACAATGCGGGAGGGCTTACGGCGGCATCCATGTTTCCTATAACCCTGCTGACTTCCCAGCCGAAGCCGAGATTAACCATTTTGAAAACGCCAAAATTAAGGCGGGTGAGGATTCCACCCTCTGAAAAGAGGCGAAAGTTGAGGTTGTAACTGCCGTAATCCAGCATCCCCGTGGTGGGAGAGTCTATAACATACGTCGGTTCCGCCGCCAGCGGCAGTGCGCAAATTATTACAAACAACAACGCTGTAAGCCCTCTATTTCTCATCACAAGTACCTTTTTATTCAGTTATTTTTTTGTGCCGGACGGCTTCAATTTCGGCGCTGAAGGCTTTTGCGCCGGAATCGGCTGGCTGGCTTTTATTCTTGAAAGTGAATTTTCCGCGGCCAGGCGTACGCCTGAATCTGCATCGTTTTGCGCTTTTTCAAGCGCAACGACGGCTTCCCGGGTTGCCAGGTCGCCAAGTATATCCGCCGCCTGTATGCGCACCATCGGATCGCCGGAAGTGATAGCCTTTAATGCCACGGCAGCGCCCTCGCGCGAGCCGGTTTTAAGCAATGCGCCGGATGCCGCAACAGCCACTTTTATATTCTCATCTTTCAGCAGTTCCCTGAAACGGGCTTCGCTGGCTTTATCGTTAAAAGAACCGCAAAGCCTTACGGCTTCCGCCCTGATGCCGGGATCGGCGTCGTTCATCGCTTCGCGGATAACCGGCAGCGTAGAGGTATCGCCTATGCGTCCAAGCGCGTTAAGGGATGCGCGCCGCATTGACGGGCTGGCATCCTTAAGCCCTTCAAGCAAGCCGGGTATAGCCTGCGGGTCTCTCATCGCGCCAAGCGCGTTTGCAGCGGCAAAACGGACGCCGTCATATTTATCATTAAGCGCTGACACAAGCGATGGCACGGTAGAACGGTCTCCTATATATAGCAACGCCACCGCCGCGCTCTGGCGCACGCTTTCCTGGACATCGGAGACAAGCATTGCGGATATTTCCCTGGATGCGACAATCGCCCGCAAAAATCCCAGCGCATCTATGGCTGCTATGCGAACGAACGGGTTTTGATCTTTTAATGCCTGGCGCAATGGTTCGATTGCGGCCGGGTTGCGCAACTGGCCGAGAGCCTCCGCCGCCTGCCTGCGAATCGAGGGATCGCTGTTCTTGAGCTTGGAAATGTTATCGGCTAACGGATCAACCGCAACGGCATCCGTCGCCTGAACCTGATCCTGAGCTGCCGCCACACCGACAAATGCGTACGCTGCGACAAACAGTGCCAGCACTATTTTCAACATAGTTCTGCCTCCAATTGGTTAAGATTGTTACATTCTACCTTTTTTTGTTTTTGATTGTCAAAAAATCAGGCGACCTCGAGTTGTACTGAGTCTTGTCCGAGGAGTTTTTCTATTTCATTGAGGAATTTCTGGTTTGAGGCTACGCCGTAACCGGTTTCAATGGAGTATTCGGCGTGCTGCGGGGTTGAGACGTCCAGCACTACGGGCGAGGTGCCGGGGTGCGCATTGATTACTTTTTTGATTTTACCAAGAAGCTCCTGCTCAAGCCCGGCTGAATTTATCTTGAGGCGAACCTTGCTGATAAAAGCGGGCAGGAACCGCCGCGCCTCTTCTATTGACATGATGTTTTCTGCAAGCAGCTCGGTTTCGATATCTCGCGCCGAGAGCCTCCCTTTTACAACAACGAAACTGTTTGGAACAATGTATTTTGCAAGCCCCCCGGAATAATTTTTCGGGAATACCACAACTTCAATCTCGCCAAAAAGGTCTTCCATTTTAAAGCGGGCGTACTGTTCCTTCTTTTCCCTGGTAACAAGCCGCTTGACGTTCACAATCATGCCGGCAAGCCGCACCAGCGGGGCATTGCGCGTATCGGTGGACCCGGGTGGCAACTTATCTAACCTGTGCTGCGAATAAACAAGTAAATCGTGCCTGTGTTGCGCCAGCGGATGGCCGGAAAGATAGAAGCCAAGTACCTCTTTTTCATGGCTAAGCGCGGTATGTTCCGACCATGGCTCAACCCGTAGTGCATTATTGTAATCGCTCGCCATTTCCGAAGCCGCGAACAACAGCCCCTGGCCGGCGTCAATATCCTGCCTGTTGCGGCCGGCGCGCTCGATTGACGTGTCAAGCCTCGCTATCAACTCGGCGCGCAGCAAAGTATACGTCCCGCCGAAGACGTCGAATGCGCCGGCTTTTATAAGCGATTCTAGTACTTTGCGGTTGGATGAGCGCGGGTCAATGCGTTCCATGAAATCATCCCACGACGCGAAATGCCCGCCCGCGGCGCGAACGTTTACTATTGACTCGACCGCGGCCTCACCCACATTTTTTACGGCCATCAGGCCGAAACGGATTTTGCGGCCGCCGGATTCTTCGATCGAAAACCTGCTTAGCGAATGTTGTATTGACGGAGGCAACACTACCATCCCCTGTTCCTCGGCCTCCTGCAGGTAGTTAACCATTTTGCTTTCTTCGTTTTCCTTGCCTATTACGGAATGCCCGATCTCGGAATTAAGCAGCGCAACAAGGTATTCCAGCGGGTAATTGGCCTTGAGGTACGCCGTCTGGTAGGCAAGCATACCGTAAGCCGCGGCGTGAGATTTATTAAAGCCGTAGCCGCCGAACTGGACGATCTGGTCGAAGAGCTTGCCGGCGATGCGCTTGTCCACCCCTTTTTTCCTGGCCCCCTCCATAAAATTTTCACGCTGCTTTTCGATCTCCTCAGGGATTTTCTTTCCCATGGCGCGGCGGAGCGTATCGGCCTGGCCGGCGGGAAAACCCGCAAGATCGGTGGCTATGCGCATCACCTGCTCCTGGTAGACGATAACTCCGCAGGTATCTTTAAGGATCGGCTCAAGAATCGGATGCTCGTACTTAACCTTGATTTTACCGTGCTTGCGTCCGACGAAATCGTCAATCATCCCGGAACCCATGGGGCCGGGGCGGTATAAAGAAATAAGCGCGATAATATCCTCGATTGTGGTCGGCTGGAGCTTGCGCAGCAGATCCCTCATGCCGCGCGATTCAAGCTGGAACACTCCTTGAGTGCGCGCGTCGCGGAACAGTTTAAAGGTTACGGCATCGTCAATCGCTATTTTATCCAGCGCGAAATCCGGGTTTGCATTTTTGCGGACAAGCTCGACCGTATCGTTAATGACGGTAAGCGTGCGAAGGCCAAGGAAATCCACTTTCAGCAGCCCGAGTTTAGGCAGCATGTTACCGTCATATTGCGTAGTAATGACGTCGCGCGCGCCCTTGGCAAGCGGCGAGAACTTCGTAATCTCTTCCTTGGCGATAACCATGCCCGCGGCATGCACACCCGTGTGGCGCTTTAGCCCCTCCAGTTTCCGCGAGGTTTTAAGCAATTTTCCCACGCGTTCATCGGATGCGGCAAGCGATTTAAGCTCCGGCACCGAATCAAGCGCGCCGGCTATGCTTGAGCCGAAAGGAATCATCTTTGCAATGCGGTCGGACTCGCCCGGCGTAAAACCAAGGACGCGCGCAACATCCCTGGTAACCAGGCGCGCCTGCATGGTGCCGTAAGTGATTATCTGGGCGCAATTATTGTGGCCGTACTTGTTGCGAACGTATTCGATAACGCGGTCGCGGCCGGTATCTGCGAAGTCAATGTCAAGGTCCGGCATGGTGCGGCGTTCCGGATTTAAAAACCGCTCGAACAGCAGGCCGTAATGCAGCGGGCAAATATCGGTTATACCGAGCGTGTAGGCGACTATGGAACCAGCGCCGGAGCCGCGCCCGGGGCCGACGGGAATACCGTTTGACTTGGCGTAATGTATAAAATCCCATACGATAAGAAAATATGCGGCAAATCCCATCTTGTTTATTATTGCAAGTTCATGTTTCAGGCGCTGCTCGTGAACATCGCCGGCAGCGTCGTAGCGGCGTTTCAATCCCTGGCGACAAAGTTTTTCAAGGTATGATTCCGCAGTCTCGCCTTCGGGGGACGGGTAGTGCGGTAAAAGAAGCTGATCAAAACTTAATGAAAGATTCACCTTTTCGGCGATAGCCAGGGTGTTTTTGGTCGCCACGGGTATATAGGAAAAAAGGGAGATCATCTCCTCGGGAGAACGGTAGTAAAACTGGTCTGAAGAAAACTTAAGGCGCCCCGGATCGTCGAGGGTCTTGCCGGTGCCGATGCATAGCAGCACGTCGTGATCGAAGGCATCCTCTTTGCGTAGAAAATGGCAGTCATTGGTTGCAACCGGCGGGATGTCCAGCTTCTTTGAAAGTTCCATCAGGTACGGAATTATTTTTTTCTGTTCCTCGAGGCCGTTGTCCATTATCTCAAGGTAAAAATCGTCCTTGCCGAAGATTGACCGGTAATCGGCCGCAAATTTTTCAGCTTTCTTGAAATCTTCTTTTAGAAGCGAGTTCGCCACCTGTCCCTGCAGGCAGCCGGATAACGCGATAATGCCCTCGTGATATTTTTCAAGAAGCTCGCGGTCAACGCGCGGCTTATAATAAAAACCTTCCAGGAAACCGGCGCTTACCATGGCCATCAGGTTCTGGTATCCCTGGAAATCCTTTGCCAGGAGCGTCATGTGATAGTAAACATCCGCACCCTTCTCGTAAGTTTTATTGAAACGGGAACCGGGCGCCACGTAAACTTCGCAACCGATGATCGGTTTAATGCCGGCATCCTTGCAGCCCAGGTAGAACTCCATGGCGCCATACATGTTGCCGTGGTCCGTTATGGCAAGAGCCGGCATCTTGAACTGGTGCGCAACGGTGGTTAACAAGTCCGCCGGCTTGCCGCGATCGTCTAAAATGCGGCATGCGCCGTCGAGCAGCGAGTATTCGGTATGATTATGTAAATGCACGAATTGGGCGTGGGTCATTGAGCTATGATATTGGATTTATAATATTTTGTCAAGGCAACAGGGTAGTATCGGTCTTTTTCTTCCACAGGAAATAAATGGCGGGATAAACCAGCAGTTCCATAAGGAAGGAGGTAAAAATGCCGCCTACCATGGGCGCGGCAATCCTTTTCATTACATCGGCGCCAATTTCTCCGCTTTGAGCCCACATGATAGGCAGAAGGCCGACGAAGAGCACGGCGGCCGTCATCATCTTCGGCCGTATCCTTTTTACCGCTCCGTGATGTATCGCCGCCTTGAGATCGTCTACGGTATTCAACAATCCCCGCTTTTTCCTGTCATCATGCGAGAGATCAAGATATAAAAGCATGAAGATACCGGTTTCGGCATCTACACCGAGCAGAGCTATAATTCCCGACCATACGCCTATGGACATATTGTATCCAAGAATGTAGAGTATCCATACGACGCCAACCAGCGAGAACGGTACCGCAAGCAGTATAATCATGGTTTTTATGTACGACCGCGTGCTAATGTACAAAAGGACAAAGATAATGAAGAGAGTCAACGGGATCACGACGGTCATTCGTTGCTTTACCCGCTCCATGAACTCGTACTGGCCGCTGAAAGAAATCGAATAGCCGGGTGGAAGCGTTACCATCTTCTTTATCATCGCTTTGGCATCGTTTACATAGCTTCCGATATCGCGGTCGGCGACATCAACGTAAACGTATCCCGTCAGCCTTCCGTTTTCATCCCTTATCATGCCCGGGCCTGTTTCCACTTTAATATCTGCAATCTGAGAAAGAGGGATTTGAGCGCCTCCGGGAGTAGGGATGTACGTCCTTTTTATTTTTCCTATGTCGTTTCGAAGCTCACGCGGATAACGTACGTTTACGGGGAAGCGTTCTCTCCCTTCGACGGTTTGAGTAACATTTTCACCGCCTATCGCCGCCATTATATTCATCTGAACTTCTTCAACCGATAAACCGTAACGCGCGATCGCGCCGCGGTTTAAGTCGAAGTTCACGAAATACCCGCCCGCTGTCCTTTCCGCAAATACACTTCGTGTCCCTTTTACCATCGTGATGTGATTCTCAATTTCCTTTCCTATCTCTTCAATTATTTTAAGGTCGTCGCCGTATATTTTGATGCCCACCGGGGTTCTTACGCCGGTTGTAAGCATGTCGGTTCTACCTTTAATAGGCATCGTCCATGCGTTCACCTGCCCGGGCAGTTTCAGTTTGCCGTCCATTTCAGAAGTAAGCTCTTCCCATGATATGCGGTCAGTCCATATGATGCGGAACGGCCATTCCATAAAATCAGGCAGGAAGCTGTACCATCTGTCTTTATGCCGCCATTCGTTCTGCGGTTTAAGAAGAACTGTGGTCTCCATCATTGAAAAAGGCGCCGGGTCGGTGGATGTTTCCGCTCTTCCGGATTTCCCGAACACGCTTACGACCTCAGGGAACGATTTCAGTATCCGGTCATGAATTTTGAGTAAATCATTCGCCTGCTGCACCGAAATACCGGGCAGCGTCGTAGGCATGTAAAGGATTGACCCTTCGTTTAAGGGAGGCATGAACTCTTTGCCTATCTGAAAAAAGAACGGCATGGTTGCCAAAAACACAAATAGCGCCGAAGAAATAACCCAGTACGGTTTACTCAGGACGAAATCTACTACCGGCCCGTATATCTTAAACAGGAATTTTGAAACCGGGTGTTTTTCTTCAGAGTGTATTTTACCGACTAAAACAGTATTTACCATCGAGGCAAGCCATTTTGGCTTAAAATCATAATTGTGAAGGCGGGTAAAAAGCATCCGGATCGCCGGATCAAGCGTGATGGCGAGGAAAGCGGCGAAAAACATGGCGAAATTCTTCGTAAAAGCGAGGGGCTTGAAGAGCCGGCCCTCAATTCCTTCAAGCGAAAAAATAGGTATGAATGCAACCGCAATGACTATCAGGGAGAAAAACGATGGCCGCGCAACCTCTTTTATAGCATTGAGAAGAACTTCATGATAATCGCCTTTTTTCCCTTCATCCTGCCACCTTGCCAGTTCCTTGTGAGCGTTTTCAACCACTACAATGGCAGCATCTACCATTGCGCCGATCGCTATAGCTATGCCGCCCAGCGACATGACGTTTGATGTCAGCTTCATATAATGCATGGGAATAAATGCCATAAGCGCTGCAATGGGAAGTGTAATAATCGGAATAATGGCAGACGGCACATGAAGAAGGAATATCAGTATCACCAGAGATACCACGAGCATCTCTTCGATCAGCTTATGTTTAAGCGTATCAACCGCTCTTATTATCAGTTCGGAACGATCGTAAGTCGGGACGATCTTCACGCCATCCGGCAACTGTATCTGCTTTAGCTTTTCCTTTACTCTTTCTATGGTGTTTAGCGCGTTTTCCTTGTAGCGCATCACAACTATACCGCCAACCGTTTCGCCTTTTCCGTCAAGCTCAGCCACGCCGCGCCTGATCTCAGGCCCAAATTCCACTTTTGCGATATTCCTGATCTTTACCGGCACGCCGTTCGCATCAACTTTCAGCACGGCTTCCGCTATATCTTCTTTCGACTTGATATACCCCCGCACGGTAACCATGTATTCGGCTCCGGAAAACTCGAGAAGACGTGCTCCGGTTTCCTGGTTTGCCTTTTTGACCGCCATAACAACTTCGGATAAAGAAATATTGTATGCCTGCAAGGCATTGGGATTTACGACGACCTGGTACTGTTTAACGAAGCCGCCGATGGACGCAACCTCGGAAACGCCTTTTACCGATTGTAACGCATATTTTAAGTGCCAATCCTGGAAAGTGCGGAGTTCATCAAGTGAATGCCTGCCTGATTCGTCAACGAGCGCATACTCGTATATCCAACCTACGCCGGTAGCATCGGGGCCAAGCTCAAGTTTGGCATCGGACGGCAACTGCTGGCTTACCTTTGACATGTATTCAAGCACGCGGGAACGAGCCCAATAGACATCGGTGCCATCCTCGAATATTATATAAACGTACGAATAGCCATAATCGGAAAACGCGCGTATATCCTTTACTTTGGGGGCGCCAAGAAGGGCTGACACAATAGGGTAGGTTACCTGATCTTCAACTATCTGGGGGGGGCGGTCCCACTTTGTATAAACGATAACTTGAGTATCAGTCAGGTCCGGCACGGCATCCAGTGGTATATTTATGATCGCCCATATGGACCATGCGATCATAAATGATACCCCGAGGAATACGAAGAATCTGTTTTTTGCCGACCATTCAATAATTTTTTCTATCATGGGTTATTTGCTCAGTGTTTATGTTCTCCTGCAGCGCCCGCGGCCTTCTGCATGGATGACTTCAACCGGCTTTCGGAGTCGATCAGAAAATTGGCATTAGTTACTACACTCTCACCTTCGGAAACTCCCGATTTGATTACATAAACGTCATCGGCCATGTAACCGACGCTTACTTCCCTCGGCTCAAGCCCGCCATCTCCTTTATCTACGAACACAATGTGGCGCGTTCCCGTGTCCATCACCGCATCCGCCGGAACCACAAGACGGTTGCCCAGAGGAATGTTTATTTCGACGTTAAGATAAGATTCCGGCCTTAACGCGCCCGAAGGGTTTGCGGCCATGATCCTCGCCTTTGCGCTGCGCGTAGCAGGGTCGAGCACAGGATCTACGGCGACGACTTCTCCATCGAACTTATCGGGCGTTATTGCGGGAGCGGTCATTACAACGGACTGGCCCGCCTTTACAAACTTCATGTCCTCTTCATAAATGGACGCGTAAACCCACACTTTATCCCCCCCGGGCAAAAGCAGGGAACTGTCCGGTGAATTCCTTTTCGCCAGAGATTCTATCTGATCATCGCCCAGCCCCAATAGTTTGAGGCGCATCCGGGACGCATCAACCAGCGATTTCGCATTACTTGAAACCATTTCCCGGGATGCCCCCTTCGAACGTTCGTACGTTTTAAGCGACGATAGATATTCCTGCTCGGCATAATAAAGATCCGGATCATATGCAACGCGGCCGGTAGTGCGAATTATTTTTACCACATCCTTTATTTCTACGACTCCGGTCTTTACGCCCATCATCCGCTGTTTTTCAAGGGGTACTTTTATGGTCGTGAACCCTTCCACTTGCGGGCCAGCCGGCTCTTCTTCGACTTCAAAGGGTTCCATCTCCATTCCCATAGAATCCTTGCCGGGTTTGTCCGAAACCTCATTGGGATTCATGGTTGACCGATACATAACATTTTTCTTTTTTGCCGGCCTTGAATTCGTCTGCGTTGACGCAGGAACCTGAATATCTTCTTCGACAGTAACAAGGCTCATGCCGCAGATGGGGCAATCGCCCGGTTTCTCCGCAACATAGTGCGGATGCATGGGGCAGGTGTACTTTTTTGGCGTATTCCGTACGCTTTGGGCGCCGTTGCCGCCCGCGTTATCCCTGTGGCGGGTAACAAAAATGGCAAGGGGAACAGCCAACAAAACAACCGCCACAATGATCTTAAATTTTAGTTTCATTTCATTCCTCTATACTGCCAATGAAGCGTGCTGCCAGCGAAAGTCATTAGCGTTTGTCATTTTTCTACGATAAGCTTTGCTTTCATGTCCGCATGGCCTTCGCCGCAGTAAACGGGACATGTAATAGTGAATTCACCGGCTTTGGCAGCTACGAATTCTGCTTTTTTGACTTCACCTTTTTTTACGGCAACATTGATTTTGTAGTCTTTGATCTTTACCCCGTGTTCGACGTCACGGGACGATATGATTAGCTTTACGATATCACCCTGTTTGACTTTGATGACGTTCGGCGTATACCCGTAGCGGAATGATTCTATTTTTATCTCCTTGATCCTGGAAATGTATTTCACTGGATTGCTTTTGAATTCTTCTACGCATTCCTTGCAGCATAAGTTATACGTTTTGCCCTTATATGTTACCGCATATTCATTTTTCGCCTCACCATGCATCACCGGGCAGATGCCAGGATCTTCCCTGACGGAAGCCGCCTGTTTTGCTTCGAGGTTCATGCCGCATTTCGGACATTTTCCCGGCTTATCGCTGCGAACATCAGGATGCATGGGACAGCTATATACCTTCGAATCAGAATATCCTGTATCCGGATTTTTTGCACTGTTATGCCGATGTCCGTCGTTTGTGCCGGCATCGGATGACGCCGTCATGACAGTACCGCCGATCAATACCAATCCCAACAATACCGCCGCAACGCCGGCCACGCTTTTTCTTCTCATTTTGTTACCTCCGCCATTATTTTTCAAACTTTGCGCCATTTTAATCCTCCACGGAAAAATCTATTCCCGTCAGCCATTCAAGCATGGCCGTATTCTTTATATAGTCGGCAACGTAGCCGTGGCGTTCAAGGCCTGCGTCAATATATGCGCGCACAGTGTCTAAAACTTCCAGGTACCCCGAACGGCCGACCACGAAAGCCGCCTGTGCAACGGCCAGCGCCTGTTCTGATTTCGGTATAACGCCGGATTCGTAAAGTTCAACCAGCCGCCTGGCCGTATCGGCTTTCGTAAAGTATTCCCGCGCTTTCGCCTCGGCCATGAGTTCCATATCTTTTTTTTCTGCGCGGGCAGCCCGCAATTCCGCGGCCATATTTTTTACGCCGGAGCTTTGACGCCAAAACCACAACGGTACAGCGGCAGCAACCATAACATCGCTTCCCGCCCATTGCCCGTCCATGGTTTTGCGCCGGAGAGAGACGTCGAAATCAGGAAGGTATTCCATTAAAGCCGATTTATGATTCCACATAGCCATGCCCTCGTTAGCGCCGGCTTTTTGTATTTCAGGGCTGGCCTTTACGGCCGCCTTTATCTTATCCCAGTTCATCGCAACTATGCGAACCGGATTTTCCGCCGGATAACCCGGCTTTGAGCCACTGCCGTTACCGGTAAGCCGGCGCAACTCCGCCTCAACCGCCTCTTTCTCCTGTTCAAGCGTTATAACCATGTTAGACATTTTTTCAGCTTCAACCTGCGAGCGTATCACATCGCCCTGCGCCGCCTGCCCGGCAATGTATCGGGACTGCGCAACCGCGCTAAAACTATTCATGATCTCGGCGGACTGGCGGTAAGTTTCAATGGATTTATGCAAATAATAATACATGGCATACGCGGTTTTAAGCCCGGCTGTAACCTTTAACTCGATATAACGGTATTCCCACTTCATGGCCTCGGCCTGGCTGCCGGCCGCCCTGCCCTTTATACGCAGCTTCCCGGGAAAAGGTATCATCTGACTGATACCATACATTTTTTCCGGCGCCGCGCCGAAGTCAAGCCCGCCCTCGGGGATGCTCCAGTATTCAAGAATCAGCCTGGGGTTATCCCACACCCTTTCCTGCGCCGCTTTAGCGCGTGCCGCATTCCAGCGTTCCCGTGCAGCGATTATTTCATAGTTGTTTTCCCTTGCCACGGAAACAAGCGAATCAAGCGACGCCTCACCCGCCGACAAAACCACCCTCGCGGCAAAACTACAAAATAAAAAAACCACCACAAAAAATCGCGCTGGCCGCAAAAAAACTGATAATGGCATATCCCTGAAACCCGTCACCGCAAACACCCTCCCTTGTAGCATCATATAGTATGATTATACGCCTTTTGTGGCTACTAATCAATACAAATTTTGGCAGAGCAAAAAACGTATTTAGTTGCAGGGTTAAGACGTGTGCCTCTTTAGCGTTTAGAAGTTGTCGTCGAGATCAATTTACGTGAAATTTTTTATGTTATCAGGAATGCCATTGCGAGCGAACAGGCTGTATCGCAATTGCCTTTTAGCCGTGACCGTCATGCCGGAGAGCCTTAATCCGGCATCCAGCCTCGACGGAAAATCTAGATTCCGGCTTTCGCCGGAATGACGGCAATAAGAATTTTTGACGCAAAATGACAGCATTTTACTTCTAAACGCTAAAGAGACACTTTAGCAGTTTGAGGTCATTGCGAGCGAGAGCGAAGCAATCTCGCCGTTGCTTCTGATAAAAAGCGAGATTGCCGCGCCCTTTGGTCTCGCAATGACTACGACAACTTCAAAACGCTAAAGAGACACTAAAACGTTAACATTTCTTTATCTCAAATAATTTGTTTATTTTATTTTTCCACTCGTCTTCGTAGATAACCTGAAATTCCACCTTTTGCCCGGAAAATTCAAGTTTAAGTTCACGCCAGTCTTTCTTGTCTCCTAATTCATTACAAAAATCAAAAACACTTTTTTTGTAGGCAGTGTCTTCATTCTTCAGGTGCAAGCCCTTTGTTTCAACGACATACACTTTATCATAAGATTTAGAAGTCTTCTTTTGGACCCCTGTGAAAATGAAATCGGGATAAATTTTATTTTTCTTCCACCCTTGAACAGAGTAATCCTGTCTTGATAAGTTCCTATACCACCAAAGCAGTTTCTCCTGTTCGTCAAGATAAACGGCAATAGACTTTTCCATATCATTAAATCCTTCTTCTGGAACAAAGTCAAAAAGGCTTTGCTGAATGGGAGTATTATCGTATCTTACCAATGCCTTTGCATTATTCTTAACCCTTATACTGCCTGGCAGTCTATAACCGCCGTCGCCGGACAGCAATAAAAACCACAAGGTTTTGCTCTTTAATAAATTCTTAAACAATTCTTCGGCAAGCCTGTCTTTTTCTTTTTCAATAATTTTTCTCAATTCCTCAATGATGAATACTACGCTATTTGCAATTCTTCCCTTGCTATATCCTTTGAGCAGTATCTTGATGGCTCTTTGAGCAATATCAAAGGCTATCCACGGATTGGGAACTATATCAAGCAACTGTCTTGCCACGAAAACACTGTTAAGCTCTATGCCGTCCTGATTTTGAACATAATCCTCTTTTGTATCTATCAACTTTCTTTTGTCTTGCGCAATATTCACCGTTATATCTTCTTCTTTTGTTTTATTTTCCGACAATGAAATATCTTTAACGGTATTAAGGCTAATTCTTGCCCAGTCAATCTGTCCTAAAATATCCATTTCATAACTAACATCACGCCATGAATTCTTCTCCTGAATTATAAATTTCGGCAGGTATATTTTGCCCTTGAAATCTTTAAACCTTTCCCTGTATTCGACAGTCCTTTCTTTTGTTGCGTTTACATTTCCCGAATCACCTTCATCCAAAGTAATTCTTCCGACTATATCTCCCAGGCCTTCGTTTTCAAATCCAGCCCGTATGTTGTCTAAAACATCTTTGGCTTTCGGGCGATAACAAAAAATATAGCTCTCATCAAGGTCTTTAATTTTTGTTTTTCGTGCATTAGGCTGTCTTAATATCCTGCCAACAAGCTGGGTGATACTTAATGTTGAACTCGGATTGGTTAAAACTGCAAGCACATAGGCAAATGCGCAATCCCAACCTTCCTGTAACGCATGTTTAGTTATTATGTAACGTATTTCGCAAGTCTTGCTCAATAAATCAACGCCTTCAATGTCATCTTTTTCACTGCTCTTTATGGCAATTTCTTTTTCAGCAATCCCACATTGTCTTATCAAATACTCTTTAACATCTTCGGCGTGCACGTATCGCGCGCCTCTTTGGTCAAGCCCTGTTCTTTCAACCTGAATAAGATTTATCGGACGGATGTATTCCCCGGTATTTGACTCGTATGTCATTGCAATTTTTTCCAGCGAACATCTTCTGTCAACAGCGGCTAATATCACATCCTGCCATTCAGGGCTGGCTTTGTTTTTTATGTGCATATCCAGCTTAATCATCTCTTCACGGTTAAGCTCTTGCCCGCTTACCTCAATGAGCTTATTGCTTCCTTCCGGTGGTGTTGCCGACAGCTCAACGATAATTGAGGGATTAAAGTTTCTTATGGTTGCCTGCGCCCCCTCACTGTAAGCCTTATGTCCTTCGTCAATTATCACGATCGGCTTCAATGCTTTAAGCGTATTCCCAAGAGAAGTCTTTGCAATGTTCCCAAAAATTGAATCAGAGTCAGAAAAACAATCAAGGTTTGGGAAGGCCTTTATTAAACGCTCATTCCCCGCCCCGTCATCCTCTGCGGGAAAAAATTCAGTAAATCCGCCGCTGTCTTTAAATATTTTCAAGACTTCTTTATTTTGCCTGTTCGCCGAAGGAAGCATTAACATCATTACCAGGAGATTTTCAAATACATCCTGCGGAGTAAACCTGTCTGTTTTTTCCAATATTACCGTCCTGCCGCCGCTTGAAACATCCAAAACCTGCCTATAAGGGTGTTCTCTGTTTTTGAGGTGCCCGATTGTTTGGCGATAAATCTGTGTAGTCGGAACTATCCAAAGTACTATGCCAGTTTGTTTTTTTATATAAGAGCGATTTATCAGGTCTATTGAATGGCAAGCGAGGAGCGTCTTGCCTCCACCCGTTGGAATCTTCAGATAAAAATTCGGCAAATGCTCCCCAAGTCCATTTTTCCTTGAAACATGGACCGTCCCTTTAACCTTCTCCCAAGCCTTTTGAGGAAAGTCAATGGAAAGCTCCGGGTCTTCCTTTACCAATCGCTCATTTTTCTCCTTAAACGACGATAGAGCTTCAAGGTATGTTCTTATCTGGCCTATTGTTTTCTTTTGATAATCTTTCAGTTCCATAAATTTTTTGTAAACGCTTGACAACGCATAAACGCGCTATTGACAAATTGCTATCAGTCTGCTACCATAACGGTATATTACATATACAATATGACAAGTAAGTCCTTGTGTGTGGGGTTCCGTATGGTTCCTCGTAAATAGCACACAGGGCTTTGTCATTTTATGGGAATAGTGGATTTTCTTCCACTATTTTTTTCTTTATCAAATCATAGTAAGAATTGTCCCCCCATTGCCTCTTCCTATACATTGCCCAACACACAAAATCAACCAGTTGAAGGCATTTTTCCTGTGCAGGTGTCTTGATTTCTATGCCAATCTGTTGCCGATGATTTGCCATCACCTGTTTTTCAAGATATTCTTTAAAATTTTCGTTTAGAAACCTATTCGTTTCCCGTTTTGAAGCGATAAACGCTACGGGATCCTGAAGAAGTTTCCTTGAATAAACCCTGTCAAGCAGGATATTCGTAACGTAATTGTATAATATCGTTTTTTCATCGTGAAGCCTTGTATATACTTTATGCTTATTTAGATATATCGAAATTATCGAAATATCTTTTTCGGCCAACAACGATAGCACCCTTTGCCTCGTGCGCGGATGTTCTTTGTAACAATGAAGAACACCCGAATGGTGTTTTATATTCTTTCTGGAAAGAGCTGTAAATGCCTTTCTGATAATTTTCTCTATTGGCTTTTTTTCCTTTACAAAAAGAAATGCGATAACGAAATAATCGGAAGTTCCATCCTTGCTAAAATCAAAACCGAGATCGCCACTTTCATCCATAAAAATATAAGACATATTATTTCATCCTGTAAATTTCAAATGGGAGCTGGCAGAACTCAATCCTGCTATTTAACAAATTTTCCATATCAAGATATTTCGTTGGCGCAAACACAAGGCGTTTCTTTCCCTTGAATGTTCCAAGACTTTCGGCATCATCAAGCCTGAAAGCAGTTGACTTTAAATATTCGATATCCGGCTTATAGAAAAGATAAACCTCGTATTCTTTTGTTTCACCGATGAAATGTTTTTTCTCGTTCATATTTTCCGGCTTAAATTCTTCACCCGTGGCGGTATAGAAAATATACCTTGCAAGGTCTCCGTACGAAGGCAATTTTTTACCTTCTAAAATACTCTCCATCTCAATCGCATCGCCCAACTCAAAATAGCTGAAAGTGCCGCCCAGCCCTTTCTTGAGAATTTCATCCTTTGCATCAGGCACGCCCTTGATTATTCTCCGAACTCTTTCGGCGGTTATTTTGTCAGCGTAATCCTCGGTTTCAACGAGAATAAACTTTCTGTTGCCGTCATCTTCCTTATTCAAGTCTAAAACTGCATGGGCGGTAGTGCCAGAACCGGCGAATGAGTCAAGGATAATACCTTGCTTATCTGTTGCCATATTGAACAAATGCTTGAGCAAGTCTGTCGGTTTGGGATTAGCAAAAAGTTCAGGTTCGTTGAATATTTCAATATTTACCATTTTTGATGCACTATCTGTTGTTCCCACCTCTAATAAAAGATTTGGGTTGGCAGAAAATGTATCCTTGTCTTCAAAGTCATAAATTTTTAATTTGATGACGCCATTTTCGCAAATAAATCGTTTCTTCTTTTCCAGCTCTATCGCAGTTCCTTCCCCAATTTGCCATCTTTTGCCATTTCTTGGACTTTGCCCAAGTATCTTGAATTGCATACTTTCTCTTTCGTATTCACCCGCATTTTTCTTTTCAATTATCGTTGTCCTGTAATTGCCTTCTTTATCTTTATAAGGGTATGTCCTATCTTCTTTCGGTCTCATTCTTTGATTGAGTTTTGCATTCCTCTTGCCATAAGTAAGAATATAATCTGTTAACGAGCTTACCTGTGCGCCTTCAACATTTGTAGATGTGCCTTTTTTCTTCCAAATAAAATTAGCAATGAAATTATGTTCCCCAAACACTTCATCCATTAGCAGTTTCAGCGAGTATAATTCATTGTCATCAATTGAAATAAATATTATACCATCGTCGTTTAATAAATCCCTTAGTATTTTGAGTCGTGGTGTCATCATACAAAGCCACTTATCGTGTCGAGTGAGGTCTTCTCTGTCAACAACTTTGCCGAGCCATTCCTGAATCATCGGGCTATTAACATTGTCGTTGTAAACCCAACTCTCATTTCCGGTATTATACGGCGGGTCAATGTAAATACATTTTATCTTGCCTGCGTAAGTAGGCAAAAGTGCTTTTAATGCTTTGAGATTATCACCGTGAATAATAAGGTTATCTTTCAGGCTCAAGTTTGCCGTAAGGCTTTTGCTTTTCACCGGCACAAGCTGATGATACGGAACGGCCAGATGATGATTCTGAACAAAAGTCTTTCCCTTAAAATTAAGATTCGCCATTTTTTACCTCTATTTTACCTGCCTGTAATTTTTTTGAGTTTCATAATCTGTTTGAAGGTGTATAACCTATAATTATTCATCGGGTCTCTACGGGCTTTGGGAATTTTGCCAGCGGCTTCCCAGTTGTAGTATGTATTTCTTGTGATTTGTAATTGTTTGCAGACTTCGGCAAGATTGAAGAATTTCTTTGCGGGCTTTTTCATAAGTTATCAAAACTTTACCAAATTTACAAATAATTATCAAACAGCCTTTTCGTTTATTTGCGCTGGTTGTATCAGGTATAAGCGGGCAGGATTGTAACACCCAGGGGACAGTATTTTCACGACCGCGCTTTTGCATGTCTTTCTCGGACAAGCCCATAAGTTTACATACTTGTTTAATTTAACTACTTGCCCCCCTGAATTCTATTTGACAACTGACGGTTGAAAAGCTATTATAGGGATGATTCTTATGGAAAATGATGCGGTAAAAAACACATCTCCGGCCGCGCAGGCGGGTATACTTGACGAGAAAAAGTTTGGAAAATATTTTCTTCTTGTTGTCTTTATCGTTTCACTGGCTGCCTTTGTAAATATAATAAAAATATTCCTCATAGAAATACTTGTCGCCGCGGTTTTCGCCACCCTGTTTTATCCCGCGTTTAAATTGTTATTGAAACTGTTCGGCGGGCGGCGCGGGCTTGCGGCGTTTACAGGCTGCGTGCTTATACTCATCGGGTTGATGATTCCCCTGTTCATCATTTCAAACATTGTCGTTGACCAGGCTGTTGAACTTTACCGCACGGCCGGCCCTAAACTTACCGAGGTAATCAGGCAGGGCGATGAAAGAATAATAGGAAGCCTGAAAGATACGCCTTTGGAAAAATGGGTATCGGGGCGCAAGATAGACTGGACAACTATAATTAACGGCACTACCAGGATGCTGGGCGTAACGGTTGCAAGCGTAATAAACAAGACATCGCGGGTAACGCTCCTGGTAATAGTCAATCTTTTTATCATCCTTTTCTCGCTGTTTTATTTCCTGCGGGACGGTGAAAGAATACTATGGCGCATTCGCCATATTTTCCCGTTAAGCGATACCCATAAGGACAGGCTCGTCGAGCGGTTCACCGCCATTTCCAAAGCCACGGTAAAAGGCACGCTCATGATCGCGCTTATCCAGAGTTTCCTGGGCACCATGACGCTGTGGTTTTTCGGCATAGATGCCTGGCTGCTGTGGGGCGTCGTTATGATGGTTTTTGCAATTATCCCGTTTGTGGGAACGGGAGCGGTGCTAATCCCCGCCGGCATAATACAGATTATCATGGGAAGCCAGGCAAAGGGCATAGGCATAATACTTATCAGCATACTTTTTATCTCAACCATAGATAACTTCCTGAGGCCGAGGATTGTAGGCAGTCATGCGGGAATGCACGACCTTCTTGTATTTTTCTCGACGCTGGGCGGCATAAGCGTTTTCGGCCCGGCGGGTTTTATCATCGGACCGCTTGTTACCGCGTTATTTTTAACCGTGCTGGACATTTACAGCGTTGAATTCCAGAAACATATCGAATACACCAACAACCCTTCCCTGCCTCCTAAAACTACCGACGATAACCCTGTTGCAAGAGAATAGAAATGTCATGGAAATAATTTTATAGAAATGTCATGGTTGTTGTGGTGTTGAAGTTAAGGTTATGACGTTGAGGCAAAGAAGTAGTCGTCGTGGTGTTGACGTA
>Ga0208977_1000643_pt1 | contig 23806 bp, 20 predicted proteins | sample RifOxyA2_FD_184030 | JGI IMG/M metagenome (GOLD analysis project Ga0208977, IMG submission 184030) | Groundwater microbial communities from Rifle, Colorado - Rifle Oxygen_injection A2 (SPAdes) | ecosystem: Environmental > Aquatic > Deep subsurface > Groundwater | place: Rifle, Colorado, United...
ATTTTGTAGTGCAGGGTGAAGGGGAAAAAGCTATAGTTGACTGTATAGAGCGCTCAATGCCGAGGCTCGTCATGGCGGAGCCGATAGCCGACCTCGACAAGATTGCCGCACCCGCATGGGAATACTTTGCAAACCTGCCATATAATTTTTCGGTGGACTGGTTTTCGGAGTCACCGGTTTTTACGGTTAACACTTCCCGCGGATGCCCGTACGGTTGCACCTTCTGCTCGGTCAGTTCGGTTTGGGGCAGGAAATACCGGGCATTCAGCGCACAAAGAGTTGTTTCCGACATCGAACATCTGGTAAGCGCCTACGGGATTAAGGGTGTGTATTTCAGGGAAGACAATTTCACATTCGATAAAAAAAGAACGCATGAAATCTGTGAAATCTTACTCCGTAAAGGCATAAAGCTGAAATGGGCATGCGAAACACGTGCCGATACCATTGACGGGGACATGCTGCGGCTTATGCACGATGCGGGATGCAGGGGGTTATACATCGGCGTCGAAAGCGGCTCACAGCGGATACTTGACTTCCTTAATAAAGGTATTCGCCTGGAACAGGTGCGCGATGCCTTCAACTTGTGCAGGGAAACAGGAATAAAGACATACGCAAGTTTCGTCTTAGGCATACCGACGGAAACCGAAGCGGAAAGAACCGAAACAATTTTATTCGCCGACCTGATAAAACCATCCAGCAGGATGTTCAACGTATTCGTCGGCCTGCCTAAAAGCCCGCTATACCAACACCTTCTCGACAACAATCTTTACGAATATATTGACGATCGCGGCATCGTCTACCAGAAAGGCCACGACTACCTGATAAACGAATATTCAGGGGGCATCGCAAACGCCAAAGTTCCGGGTACAGGGCAGGATGGATTCATCACGAAAATTCACGATGGCCCAAGAGTCAGCGTGATAATGTGCGTCTACAACGGCGAAAAATACCTGCGCAGTGCGATTGAGAGCATCTTAAACCAGACATTCAGGGAATTTGAATTTATCATAGTAAACGACGGGTCTTCGGACAACACATCGCTCATATTGAGCGAATACACCGATCCGCGCATAAAGCTTATAAACAATCCGGTAAATTCAGGGCTTACCAAATCATTGAACATAGCCGTCATGGCATCGAGAGGCGAATTCATAGCGCAGATGGATGCCGACGATATTTCAGCCCCGGACAGGATCGAAAAACAGCTTAAAGCCTTTGAAGCCGGACAATCCGTTGGCATGGTTGGCACAAACATGCGCTTCATTGACGAAAACGGCAATGCGATGTCAACCACGGCATTCCCATCCAATCCGGAAGAAGTGTCCGCCCTGCTTATCAAACACTATTGCTGCGGACAGGTCATGTACAGGCGCGATGCCATTGTAAAGGTCGGATATTTCGACGAGCGCTATACCTATGCCCAGGATTATGATTTGGCCCTGCGCATTGCGGAACATTTCCCGGTCGCAAACATCCATGATATCGTTTATGAGTACCGTATACACTCGGACTCCATCAGCAGTTATAAGAGAAAGCAGCAAACTGAATTCGCAGATTTTGCCCGGCGCTCCGCCATTGGAAGAAGATCCGGCAACAAACCCCTACAGTTGGCCATTAAAGATATAAACGCCGAACAACCGCGGAACAAAAACAGGGATAAGTTGCTTGCCGACTACAAGCTTGCGTTTGCCGCAAGCCTTCTGCTGCAAGGTAAAAATAACGATTCCAGGCGAATTACGCTGACAATAATTGGCAAACATCCGGTTATGCTCCGCGGCTACCTTTATTATATCCTGTCACTATTGCCGCATGAAGCTGTAATTTATTTGCGGAGCATAAAGTCAAAAATTTACAATGCGCGGAAAACATGATCTCAATAATAATAACCGTATACAATAAGGCAAATTTCCTGAAAGATGCAATAGAAAGCGCACTGTGCCAGAACTACCGCGGCAAGGAAATAATCATAGTTGACGGCTCGACTGACAACAGCGCACAGGCAGTTTTGTCATCATACCGCGATGAAGTAACCGTAATTAAACACGGCGTTAATCCTTCGGCTAATGAATTCAGGGCGATATTAAGAAACCGGGGCATACTGGCGTCAAAAGGCAGTTACTTCGTTTTCCTCGACGACGATGATATGCTTCATCCGGATATGATCCAGGATACCGTAGAATACATGAATGCGCACCCTTCCACCGGCATGGTTTACACCGATCTTGAATTTATTGATGCTGACGGCGCTTTTCTCGACAGCGGGCGAAATATTTATAATTTCCATGAAGGGCAAATATTTAAAAATCTTCTCCTGTCCAATTGTATCGCCGTCCATACGGCGCTGGTACCGAGAGCCGTTATTGAAAAAACCGGCATGTTCGACGAATCACTGCCAACCGCAAACGACTGGGACCTGTGGATACGCATTTCAAGGCATTTCTCTGTAGGGCATTTACCCAGGGTGCGCGCATATTACAGGATACACAACGACTCGTTTCATTCGAACAAGCGTAAGATGCTGGAAGGAAATATCGCCCTGGCTGAAAAATATCTTGCCAAAACATCAACGGTATCGCTCGATAAAGAAGAGAAAAATATATTAATTTCATCGGTCTGGTATAACAAGGCGAAAATAGAATATAAGAATAACAACATACCGGCCGCCGCAATTTTAATGATAAAATCGTTATTTATATGTCCCCAAAGAATAAAAAATAATTTACTCTCAAATAAATTCATGAAGAGGGAAAAACTTTCATCCAGGGCGGCAACGGCGCGTAAACATGGCTGATAAATCCACAACCATAGTGATAGTAACTTATAATTCCGTCAAATTCATAGAAAACTGCCTTGGAGCGATAGGAAAACTCTATAGCGGCAGGCAGAATTTTGACGTAGTAATTGTGGACAATAACTCGGCGGACGCTACCCTGCGGCAGGTGCGCGGGAACTTCCCGAAAATCAGAATAATAGAAAACAATATAAATACAGGGTTTGCCGGAGCTAACAATGTAGCAATAGAAGAAATCAAGACAAAATACATCGCGCTGCTTAACCCTGATACGGAAGTTGATAGCGAATGGTTGTCGGAGCTTGTAAGGGTTGCAGAATCCGACCCCAAAATCGGCATAGTTGGCTCGAAGGTGTTGTCATTAAATGACAGAAAAACGGTATTATCATACGGTGTTACGCTTTGCAAATCCGGCAGGGCGATTGAAACGATTGACGACGGGATAGAACCATTCTGCCCCTCGGGTGTCTCGACGTTGTACAGAAAAGAAATGCTCGATTCCGTCGGCGTGCTTGACGAAGACTTTTTCGCGTACTTCGAAGACGTGGACCTGGCCTGGCGGGCGAAACGCGCCGGATGGAAGTGCGCTTACGCATACAAATCCATCGTTTACCATCACGTTTCCGCAAACTGGATATACGGCTCGCCGGCGCAGATGTATTATTGCATAAGAAACAGGTTGTGGACAATCGCAAAAAACTGGCCTGCAAGCTATATCCTGCGGTATTTTTTCTTTTTTTCATCCATGGCGCTTTTCCAGGCTTTCTACGTTCTACTGAGGAGTAAAAACATCCGCGGCTTTTCCGCCCTGGCTGATTGCATGAAAGGCCTGCCGCGAATGATAAGAAAAAGAAAATCCAACGATTCAAATCCAAATCTCACACCCGTGCTCATACCATTTTCTACAGAATTAAAATTGTTAGGGGCTAAACATAAATGAAACTTGCTTTTGTCATTGATTTTCTTATGCAGCGCGGGGGGGCGGAATGGCTTTTGGAGGTTATGCATTCGCTATACCCCGAAGCGGACATTTTCACGCTTCTCTACGAGCCGGGTGAAACGCGGGCTTATTTCCGGGATAAAAAAATTATCGTGCCGCCGCTTTTAAAACGCCTGCCTTTAATGAAACGTCATTGGCGCAAATACCTGCCGTTGTTTCCTTTCTTCATGGAACGGTTCGATTTCAGGGGCTACGACGTTGTTATCAGCCTGAGCTTTCTTTTTGCAAAAGGAATCAGGGTGCCGCCGCAAACACGCCATGTATGTTATTGCCTTACCCCCATGCGGCAGGCCTGGGATGAAAAGCAGATGGAATACCGTTTTATTTCCCGGTTTATCTGGGGCATGTTGCGGCGCTGGGATGTTGAAACGGCCAACCGCCCGCAAAAATATATAGCCATCTCGGAAACCGTGGCGGCGCGCGTAAAGCAACGATACAAGCACGATTCAACGATACTTTACCCGCCGGTTGATACGGCCTTTTTTACCGCACCTGATAGCGAACCGCTTACCCCGCGCGGCAAAGAATATTTCCTGGTAGTCTCGCGCTTGGTGCCGTATAAGAAAGTTGACCTTGTAGTGGAAACTTTCCGCAATCTTCCCTTCAACCTTAAAATTGTAGGTTCGGGCCGGCAGGAGAATAAGCTTAAGAAAATTGCGCAAGACTCCGGGAACATGGAATTTCTTGGCGAAGTGTCGCCAGAAAAGCTGCGTTCACTGTACTACAACTGCCAGGCCGTTATATGCGCACAGGAAGAGGATTTCGGCATAGTGGCGGCAGAAGCACAGGTATGCGGCAAGCCGGTCATAGCTTTTGCAAGGGGGGGCATAACTGAAATTATTACGGACAAAGAAACCGGTGTTTTGTTCCGTGAGCAATCAACCGCATCGCTGTCCGAAGCGGTACATAAAACTCTTGCCACCAGCTTTAATCCTGATATAATCAGGGAAAAGTCTACTGCCAGATTCAGTAGGAACCAATTCAAAGAGAAACTGTCTGTTCTACTGAAACAACTAATTATTCCTTGACAAGCACAGTGTTTTCTGTTAACATTATAGCGGATTTTGATATTCAGAGAGGAGGTGAACAATATGAAAAAAGCAAAAGGTTTTACGCTCATCGAATTGATGATCGTGGTGGCGATTATTGGTATTCTTTCTGCAATTGCAATCCCGAAATTTGCCGACCTCATTCGTAAATCAAATGAAGGCGCCACCAAAGGAAACCTGGGAGCTTTGAGAAGCGCAATTTCCATTTATTATGGTGAAATGGAAGGAGTATTCCCGACAACGGATCCTACGGCCATCCTCACCATGGACAATGGAAAGTATCTTAAAGCAATTCCCAGTTGTTACAACCCGCCTGCCCATGATAAGGTAACTACCATTACCGTGGATGCTGACGCAGACAGTGACAGAGCAGGATGGGGTTATGATAACGACCGCGCCAACGCAAACTCTGCCAGAAATTGGGGTGACATTTGGGTTTCCTGCACCCACACAGACTCCAAGAGCACAACCTGGTCGGCGTATTAAGTATTTTTTGCTAGCACAAAAGAAGAACCCTCCCGTTTACTGGAGGGTTCTTCTTTTGGTGAAGGAATAATGTTTTCATGCTCACATACCTGGTAGCATTCTTCATTCTCGGCCTATTGCTGGGCAGTTTTGCAAACGTCTGTATTTACCGCATGCCACTTGAGCAATCCATAGTTTCTCCGCGTTCGCATTGCCCGGGCTGCAAACACCAGATCAACTGGTATGACAATGTGCCTCTGCTCAGTTTTATCGCGCTGAAAGGCAAATGCCGCTACTGCGGCGCCGGTATACCGCTGCAATATCCCATGGTTGAACTGCTTACCGGCATTGTTTTTGCATCCATAGCATGGCGTTACCCGCTGCAACCTATTTTGCCGGTATACCTTTTCGTTGCGCTGCTTCTCATTATTATTTCAGGCATTGATTTCTTTTACCAGATTATACCTGATTTGCTTTGTTTTATGATAGCTATTGCAGGTGTGGGAAGCAGCTTTTTTAACCTGTCTCTGGGAAACGATTGGAAACTAAGGCTGCTTCATTCTGTGGGCGGGGGAATTTTCGGCGCACTTTCGCTACTAATCGCGGGATATGCCGGCAAAAAGATATTCAAGCAGGAAGCCATGGGAGAGGGAGACGTAAAATTGCTTGGCGGGCTTGGCGCTCTCCTTGGAATACCCGCGACCGTATCAACATTATTTGCAGCATCTCTTGCCGGAAGTATGGCGGGGATGGCGTTGATATTCACTAAAAAGATGCGCCGCAGGGACTACCTGCCGTTTGGCCCGTTTATCGCACTGGGCGCATATTTTAACATTCTTTTCCCGGAAATACTGATGAATTTCTTCAGGTAAAAAATAAAAAAACTTGACAACTTGAGTTAAATCTGTTATAAGTAGCGTAAAATGCCTATATTACCCGCAATGAAACTACCTTCTTTTCCATTCTTTAAATCAAAAGACGCCATAGCCGTTGACTTAGGCGCTTCCTCAATTAAAATTGTCTATCTCAAACACTCGGGCAGCAAGTATTCGCTTGCCAGGTGGGAATTAATCCCTGTCAGCGATGGCTCGGTGGAACTTTCCCCGCAGGATAGAAAAAATATAGCTACCACAAGAATCGGCGAATTCCTGGCCAGGGAAAAGATAGCCACGAAAAACGTTATCAGTTCAATATCCGGAAACCAGGTAATCGTTCGTTATGTAAAATTCCCCAAACTCTCCTACGAAGAACTTACCAAGACGATCCAATTTGAAGCCGAACCGTATATCCCGTTTGACATCAGGGAAGTTAACCTGGGTTTCCATACGCTGGGCGATGTTATAGAAGAAGGCCAGAAAAAGATGGAAACAATCCTGGTTGCCGCAAAAAAGGAAGTCGTTCAAAGCAGGATTGACATTTTTAATGATTTGGGCCTCCGCCCTATTATCATAGACGTTGACGCTTTTGCCCTGACAAATGCGTATGAACTCAACACAGACCCATCCGTCATGGAAACCGTTGTCCTTATCAACATAGGTGCAAGCGTAACGAACATCTCCATTGTTGAAAACCGTATCCCGCGCGTTGTACGTGATGTCTTTATATCCGGGAACTCATTTACAAAAGCGATACAGCGAAACCTGGCATGCGATACAAAAACGGCAGAGGACTTGAAATTACGGCACAACCTGCTTGTTACAGTGGAAGAGAAGGAAAAGACACTTGCCGATAATCAGAAGGAAGCGTTGCAAGTTTCAACGGCCATCACGCCTGTCGCACGCGACCTTGTAGCTGAAATACACCGTTCCATAGATTTTTACATTTCGCAGAATCCTGACAGAAGTATTAACCGAATACTTATTACCGGCGGCTCAGCTAATCTGAAAAACCTTGATAAGTACCTGAGCCAGGAAATAAAACTACCCGTCGAAGTATTCAATCCGCTCAAAAATGTCTACGGGGGCGAAACAGTCCCTGAAAATTTTGCAACACATCTGTCAATTGCAGTAGGCCTTGGCATGCGGCGCGAAAACGACATAATAAAAAAATAAAATGATAAAAGTTACTCTACTGCCATCAGAACTTATTAGAAAAGAGGAGCGCAGGGAAATCTTCGTCATTGCCTGCATTGCGGTTGCTATTCTTTTTGGTTTGGGAATGCTGCGTTACACGATGAAAATAGCTTATTACAGAAATTTGCAGGTACGCATAGGCAATACCCAGCAGGAACTCAATAGATATGAAAGCATAGTGCGGCAGGTAGAAGCGCTGCAGGCAACAAAAGCCGTTCTTGAAACCAAGAAAAACGTTATCAGCTCGCTAATGGCCTGGCGGTTGATTTATCCTGTTTTTATGGAAGAAATTCTCCAGCTTTTGCCGGCTAACATCTGGTTTGCATCACTTACAACACAATCCCAGGCTGAAGGCCGGATGACAGCAACCCTTAACGCATTGGCGCTTGACAATTACTCTATAGCAGATTTAATAACTTCACTTTCTTCAAACCTCAATTTTTCCAACGTTGAGGTTGGTGCCATAACAACAGGCGGCGACAAAAATCCTTCATCATCATTTAAGCTGGATTTCGTTTATCAAAAGAAAAAACAATGACAAAAAAACTTCAGCAAAACCTTATTATTCTCTTCATCTTTGCGGCAATGGCGGGTTTTGTATATTTCAAATACCTTATTAAGCCTCTTGACTTGAAAAATAAGGAAGCATTGTCGCAATTGCAGGAAGCGGAATCAAAACTGGCCGAGATGAAGCGAAGAGCGATGGAACTGCCTAAACTGCAGGCAGAAATGCGCATACTTGAAACCGAAGTTACCGAACTTGAAAAATCATTGCCTCGCAACAAGGAAATACCGGATATTATACGCACCATAACACGCACCGCGCAACGTTATCATTTGAAAATACAAAGCTTTTCACCGGCGCCCATAACTTCACAGCCAAATTTTAACGAGGTCCCGTTCCAGATTACGCTTCAGGGTTCCTACCATTCCCTGGCACATTTTCTTGCAGAGTTAGGGCAGCAAACGCGCATTCTTAATGCAAAAAATATAAACATGACAACATCCGGTGGCAAAGACAGCGAAACTACGATCAATGCTACGTTCACACTGGTTGCTTATGTTTTCAAAGGATAATTTAAAATGACGCTTACGCGTTATCTTACCCCTGTTCTGGTCACTCTATACGGTCTGATTTTAGTGTCTTGCGGGAATAACGAACAAGCTTCATATGCCCCCGCTCCCATTGATTTTACACCGCCAGCTGTATCCATATCTACGACTGTTGCCAAAAAGGAAATACCAAAACACATATACAAAGGCGAACGTTTTAGAGATCCTTATATTGCGCTAAATGCGGAAGGCGCGATTATTTCCAACTCCGAGGAAGTGCGCGTACCCAACATCGGCACATTGACCTTAAAAGGCATACTTGATGATGGCAAACAGAAAATGGCTATAATATCCGGAGGAGGAGTTTCCTACATACTCAGAGGAACCTTGTTGTTTGACAACCGCCAGCGGATAGTAAAAGGTATAACGGGTACGATAAAAAAGGAAAGCGTCATCATAATCGCTCCCGATAAAACAAAAAAAGAACTACTACTCAGGCAAAAAGATTAACCCGGAGGACATCATGAAGACGGCCCGAATTTTTTTAGCTTCAATTACATTAATATTTAACGCTTACTCTTTGCTTTTTGCCGACAAAAATTTCGTTACGCTTGATAAAGTATCGGTAAATGACAATTCAGTGGTCGTTTCGTTATCCGGTGAAACGAAGTATCATGCCTTCAAGATAGAAAATCCGCCCAGAATAATAATTGAATTTACCAACACCGAGCTGAATCTTAAGCAAAAAAATATCGAAGTTGACGGCAAAACAATAAAAAGAATACGGGGTGGGCAATTTCAGAATGACCCCGTTAAAATTGCGCGGGTTGTTCTCGACATGAACAGTATGGCGGAATACCAGCTTAATGGTAAAGGCACACGGGTAACACTTACGCTAAACCCGGGAGATTCAACAACAACTTCTACCGCCGGGAAAAGCGATCTCGCAGAAAATAAAAAGCAGGAAGAGCCTGTCAAGGCAGCCACTATCGCAGCAACTCCGAAGACAACCGTTGCCCCCCGAAGCACCATGGCAAAACCGGTTGAGAGTGCACCTGCATCCATAAACTCACAACGGGAAGCGGCTGCCTCGAACATGAAAATACAACTTCCAAAAAAGCTCGTTACCCTTGATTTTCAGGATGCGGATATACGTGATATTTTGAGAATTCTTTCGATCAAGAGCGGCATAAACATCATTTATGCATCCGATGTTACCGGTACGGTAAGCATTCACCTGGAGGATGTGCCTTTTGACAAGGCTTTCGAAACCATTCTTGCAATAAGGGGACTTGTAAGCCAGGTGCAGGGGCCGAATATACTTCGTGTCGCAACACCGCAGAAGATTGCGGACGAACGCTCCCAGGCCGTAACATTCACTAAAATTTTCCCGCTTAACTATGCCAAGGCCGAAGAAGTTAAGCTCAATCTTGATTCCATAAGGAATGCCGAGGGACGTAAAGGCAATATTTCAATTGACGCGAGGACTAACAGCCTGGTCGTAACGGATACACCCGACGGATTGATATCTGTTGAACAGGTTATTTCTGAACTTGATCTTAAACCACCCCAGGTTATAATTGAAGCGAAACTTATTGAAGTAATCCTTACCGATAACTTTGATTTGGGTATACAATGGCAATATGCTTCCAGCGCCTATAATGAAAGAAACGTATCCATTGCCATCGGGGGAACCGAGGCATCAACAGGGGATTCATCAATGGGCACCGGTGCAACAGTAGGCGGCAGTGTTATCCGGCCACTTACAACAGCGGAGGGTGGAACAGGGGTATCACTAAATGCATCGCCTGTTGAAGGCCAGATCGGGTCAATAGCATTCGGTATAATGATTGACAATAATGTGCTCACCGGCATCTTGTCCGCATTATCACAAAAAGGTTTATCCAAGATATTATCAAACCCCAGGGTTACAACCATTAACAACCAGGCCGCGAAAATACTGATCGGCCAGCGCGTTCCGTTCCAGACCACTACAGTCAGTAACGGCGTTTCGCAGGCAAGTACCCAGTGGCAGGATGTCGGTATCAAATTGGACGTTGTGCCTACAATAAATACCGACCAGCGCGTAACATTGAAAATTAAACCGGAGGTCAGCCTTGTAACCGCTCTTTCCGCCGCCGGCCCCATTATTGCATCGCGCCAGGCAGACACAACCGTAATGGTAAAAAATGGTGAAACTATCGTTATAGGCGGACTTATCCGCGAAGAGGATCGCAAACTGGGAACGCAAGTACCGCTTCTTGGTGAATTACCCATTATAGGCCATCTTTTCCGCCGGGATGTGAATACAAAAGAACGTTCGGAACTGCTTGTATTCATAACACCTCAAATCATTGATTAGGCTTTATACTCACGTTGTTAAACCTGCCATCCTTTAAATCATCATCGCTGCAGAAAATTATTTATTCCGTTGTGGGTTTAATTCTCGCACTGGCTCCGCTCGTGCGGTTTTCATGGGACATCCCGACCCAGATCGTAGTACTGCTTATTCTCGCCACAACTTTTGTCATTCTCTGGAGTTCCTGCAAAATTCATATAGAACCACGCAGGGACGTCTTATTGTTATTTTTTTATCTTGCCGTCGTCGTATCGCTTGTTTTTGCCAAAGATGAGCGCGCACATGTACGTAATGAGCTGGTAATGCTTTCCGGCGGATTGCTTGCGGCATATCTTTTTTCGTTTTTGTCACTTGATGACAAAAAGAAGTTACTGCGCGTTCCACTAGTTACAGGTTTTTTTCTATCCGTAGTTACGCTGGTTACTGGCTTGCAAAATGTGACTACGGCGCTGAAAACATATTCTTTTATCGAATCTGCACTTTTCATCAACGTTAACGTCGTTGCCGGTTATCTTGTTCTTGTTTTTCCGCTTTCGTTTATTTTTTCAAATGACAGGACTGTTCATCCGGTATTTCGCGCATTATTGCCCGTGATTATATTCCTCGGGATAGTAATTACAAAATCGCGCATCGCAATATTTACATCATTCCTGTGCGGCCTTTACCTGTACTGGCGCTTTCACCGGCCGGGCCATTTGGCAAAATACATGTTGTTGCTGTTCCCTGTAGTTGCCGCACTGCTACTGGCTATTACCCATATGAAGCAACTCGCTTTCAACGGCGGAATGTTGACGGACAGGCTCCTGTGGTGGCGTTCGGCTTTAGCGATGTTTCTTGAACATCCATTCAGCGGCATAGGATGGGGAAATTTCGGTAATCTTTACCTGGCCTACAGGCCACAGCTGACTGTCAACACTATTTTTGCTCACAATCTTCCCGTTGAGTTGATGGCGGAAACCGGCATACCGGGCGCCATGGCAATGCTGGCTGTCTTGTCATATTTTTTTGTGGCATGTTTCCGTCTTATCAAGGCGGAAGCCACGGGTGATTCGCTTTTTTTGCCGATACTATTGTCCGTCGGCGGATTTCTTATGATCAACATGTTCGACTACAGCTTTTTTGTTCCCGCCACGCAGCTTTTGTTCTGGGTTCTGATTGGGAGCGTGTTTAGCGGACACTTTGAATTACGTAATAATCCATCGGCACACCGTTTGCTTGGCGCCGCCGCCCTGGCAGTGATTTATTTTTATTCGGCACAGCCGCTGCTCGCTCATATACAATACCGGAACGGCATGTATTATCAGCTTGATAACAATCTTGACATGGCCGAACGTTCATATTTGAACGCCATACGATACGATTCGCTTCCATCGCCATACCATGCAAAGATAGCAGAAATTCATTTGACACGTTATGTTAATTCGGGCGGCGCTTCGGAAATTGCCATGGCAATCCGGGCGCAAAACAGTGCAATAAAACGTTTTCCTTCGAATGCCGCATACTGGGCTGACCTGGGATGGCTTTACAGGGTTGCCGGCGAGCAAGATAAAGCCAGGCAAGCGCTTGAAATGGCCGTGCGTTACAACAGGTTCAATAAGAAGTACAGCGAAGCATTGAAATCATTCAATAAGGAGAACTGCCATTAATAAGAAATTTTTGATCGGGATTATACTGGGCGCCGTGTTTTTGTGGCTTACGCTAAGGCAGGTTGACCTTGCCAGCTGCTGGCTCTACATTCGCCAGGCAGACCGCAGGTTTATAGCACTTGCGCTGCTTGCTTACATTCTTGCCTTCGTGGTAAGAAGCGTACGCTGGAAGCAGTTGCTGGCTCCGCTTGCCACCCTTAAAGCAGCAAGATTGTTTTTTTTCGTTACCATGGGCTTTTTCATGAATAACGTCCTGCCCTTGCGGCTGGGGGAAGTGATTCGCGCCAATATAACTGGACAAAAATTCAATATATCCAGGAGCGGGGCGTTTGCCACGGTTGTAGTTGAACGGCTCTTCGACGGTTTTAGCTATGCGTGCATTTTTTTCATCACTATAGGCCTCTTGCCGTTTCCGTCGTGGGCTAAGAAGTCCATGATTGCGGGAAGCTCGTTATTCGTGGGAGCGCTTGTATTTCTTTTTTTCTTCGTGCGCCACAAGGAAAAAGCGCTTGCGTTGTTTTCGCGCATGCCTCTGCCGCAGAAATTCGCCGGACGCATAAGGGATATTTTTACAAATTTTGTAAGCGGGTTAACCATATTTGCCCATGGCCGCGGCCTTATCAAGGTGATTTTGCTGTCCCTGCTGGTGTGGAGCTTCGAAGGAAGCGTTTTTTACATTGTTGGCAAGGCTTTTAACCTTGGGCTTACATTACCGCAGGCATTTCTGGTAATGCTGGTTATAGGAACAGGCGTAGTGCTTCCTACGGCCCCCGGATATGTGGGAACCGTAGAGTTTTTGGGTGTTACCTCGCTGTCGTTCATCGGTATAGATAAAAATCTTGCCTTCGGCTATATCATAACGCTTCATTTCCTGCAGCTTGCCACTGTATCTTCTTTGGGTATAATCGGCATGATACGCGAAAAGATAACGCTTAATGAGTTAATTCGGCTTGAAAAACGAGGTTAAATTTGTTATCATCTGTCAATGCGCGTTGCGATGATTATTGCCCGTTTTTACCCGGTACAATCAGGGTCGGAAATACAGTGCCGCACGCTATCCGGCTCATTGATAAAAAATAATATTGAAACATTCGTTCTCACCCAAAGACTGCCGCAACAAACTCCTTTACAACAAATCGGCGGCATCCGTGTTCACCGCGTCGGCCTTCCGCTGCTTAACAAAGTGGGATCGTTTTTTTTTATTATTTACGGCATTTTGTGGCTGTTACGGCGGCGCGGTAAGTTTGAAATACTTCATGCAAACCTTGCATCTTCGCCGGCAATACTCGCGGCCATGGCTGCAAAACTTACAGGGAAACCGGCTATCCTGAAAATCGGCGGCAGCCGCGGCAGCGGAGACGTTGCAACCTCGGTGGCAACATGGTACGGTAAACTTAAACTTGCTTTCATAAGAAAAAACATTTCCGCATTTGTATGCCCCAGCAATGAAATTAAAGACGAGCTTCTCCGCGAAAAATTCCCTGCAAACAAAATCGTCGTGATTCCGAATTGCGTTGATACGGCCAGGTTTACGCCCTGCGAATCAAATTGCAAGATATTGATCCGGCAGAAATTCGGCCTGCCGCAAGATGCCGTCATAATAAATTACACCGGCAGGTTTGAGCCGGGAAAGGGCGTTGAAACACTTCTGGAATCCTGGCGGCGTTTCGAGAAAAACAATCCCACGGCGCGACACTTACTTATAATCGTGGGATCCGGATCGCTTGAATCACACTTAAAAACACAGTCCGCGGGTTTGCGTTGTGTCCGCTTCATGGGGCAGCAGGAAGCTACGGCCGACTTATTCCGCGCCAGCGATGTATTCGTTCTTCCGTCGTTCGGTGAAGGCCTCTCCGGCGCGCTGCTGGAAGCTATGGCCTGCGGCCTTGCGTGCATAGTTACCAGGATAGGCGGAAATATTGACGTTGTAACCGACGGCCGCACAGGCATACTTTATGAACCCGGAAAGCCGGACGAACTTTGCGCGGCAATCGAACGGATGATTGGAGATCAATCGTTAAGACGGCAACTTGGACAAAACGCGAGGTCTTTCGCGGAACAAAAAACCTCGGTTGAGAATATAACTCAACGCTATATGGAACTTTATAAAAATGTGTGGAATTTGCGGTTGGTTTAATTATTCCAAACCTCTGGAACGGCAAACGGACGAGCCGGTTCTCCGCGCGATGTGCAATAGCCTCGCGCATCGCGGCCCGGATGACGAAGGCATACATATCGGCCGGCACGCGGCTCTCGGTATGCGGCGGCTCTCCATAATTGACATAAAAACCGGCAACCAGCCGATTTATAACGAAGATAAAACCGTTACGGTAATTTGTAACGGGGAAATATATAATTTCAAACAGCTTAGAGCGGAGCTTGAAAAGAGCGGCCACCGGTTTTATACCAACAGCGACGTCGAAGTGATCGTTCATCTCTACGAGGAACGCGGCACGGGGCTTCTTCAATCGCTGCGGGGCATGTTCGCGTTTGCCATATTCGACAGCAAAAAGAACCTGCTTTTTCTTGCCCGCGACCGAATCGGCAAAAAACCGCTTGTCTACACGAAAAACGACGGCCATCTTGTTTTCGCATCCGAGATCAAATCGCTTCTAGAATTTCCAGGTATCGAAAAAAGCGTAAACCGCGAAGCGATTGACCTTTATCTCACATACCAGTACGTACCATCCCCATTAAGCGCATTCAACAACATTTTCAAGCTGCCGCCGGCGCATTTTCTTATTTGCAACGCGGACGGCTCAACACGCATAGAACGTTATTGGAACGTTGATTTTACGACAAAATCAAATTTCTCCGCGCGCGAGTGGGAAGAAAGGGTTATTGACAAGCTAAATGAGGCGACGCGCCTGCGCATGATTAGCGACGTGCCGCTGGGCGCATTCCTTTCCGGAGGGATAGACTCATCCGCCGTCGTCGCGCTTATGGCCGCAGGATCTTCAACGCCGGTAAAAACATTTTCCATCGGATTCAAGGAAGAGGATTACTCCGAGTTAAAGTACGCCGCCCAGGTTGCGCGCCACGTGGGAAGCGATCACCATGAATTGATAGTTGAACCTGGAACAGTTGACATACTGCCGAAACTGGCCTGGCATTACAATGAACCGTTCGGGGATTCCTCGGCTCTTCCGTCATATTACGTTGCGCGCGAAACGCGCCGCTACGTTACCGTAGCCCTTAACGGCGACGGGGGCGACGAAAGTTTTGCCGGCTACCTCCGTTACCGCGCTTTTGTGCTGTCGAAAGCCGTCGCACCGGTTGCAAAAACGTTGTCGGCGCCGCTTTTGCCGGCTTCATCTTTTTTGTTGAAACATACCTCAAACGCAAATGTGCGCAGGTTACTCAACAGGCTTAACATTTTCTTATCCGCAATGAACGAACCGCCCGCAAGGCGCAACCTGCGCTGGCACAGCATTTTCAACGATGAACGAAAGGCGGCTCTTTATTCCGCAGACATGAGGAATCTCCTGGACGGCAAAAACTGTTCTTCACACCTTGAAAACCTGTTCACCGGGGCGCCTGCAAATAATGACATTGACCGGCTTCTATACACGGATATAATGTCCTACCTGCCGGAATGCCTGCTGGTTAAAATGGACATAGCATCCATGGCAAATTCGCTTGAAGCGCGGAGCCCGTTTTTGGATCACGAGCTTATAGAACTTGCCGCGCACATGCCGGCCGGTTTAAAACTGCACGGCCTGACCGGTAAATATATCCTTAAAAAAGCGCTGCGAAATATGCTGCCCGCCGCCATACTTAACAGGAAAAAAATGGGTTTCGCGATACCGGTTCATCACTGGTTCCGCGGCGATTTGAAAAACTATATCAGCGACATCCTTTTATCTCCGCAATTTCTGCAAAGAAACTATTTCGATAAAAATGCCGTCGAACGGCTGATAAAGGAACACAACCAGGGAGCGGCGGAACACGGCTACAGGCTCTGGAGCCTTCTGATGCTGGAACTCTGGCACCGGGCGTATAATTTATGAACTGACGTTACGCAAGAAATGCCAAAGTTGCTGTCATTGCGAGCGAACAGACTGTGTCATAATTGTCTTTTGCTCCGTACGTCATACCGGAATCCCTTAAATGCCTTAATCCGGTATCCAGTCTCGACGGAAGATCTGGACTCCGGCTTTCGCCGGAGTGACGAAAACAGGGGCTTTTGACTATAAAACGTAATTATGACACTGCCTTCTCGCTGTTTCGTATCAAAACGACGAGATTGCTTCGTCGCCAGGGCTCCTCGCAATGACACGGAAATGATTTTTGATGGATAAAATGAATACTCTTGTAATAATACCTACATACAACGAGGCCGAAAACATCGGGCGGGTTATACCTGCGATGCGCCTTGCCACGCCGCAGGCCACGATTCTCGTTGTTGACGATAATTCGCCGGACGGTACCGCGCGCATCGTGGAGAAACTGTCGGCGGCCGACCATCTTGTGAAACTGGTTGCCAGGGAAAAGAAAAAGGGCCGCGGCAGCGCCGTGCTCGAGGGCATTGCATTCGGTATAAATAACGGTTTCGATCTTATAGCCGAGATGGATGCTGATTTATCACACGACCCTGCAGATTTCCCGAAATTGATTGAAAAAACGAAAGAAGCGGACGTCGTTATAGGCTCGCGCTATATCGCCGGCAGCAGCATAATTAACTGGCCGGCGGGCCGCAAAATTTTAAGCGCGTGCGCAAACCGGTATATACGCATGAACCTCGGCCTGCCCATAAATGACTGCACTAACGGCTACCGTGTCTACTCAAGAGCCGCTGCTGAAACAATTATTAAGACAGGCCTGCGCACCAGCGGCCATATTGCATTGTCCGAGATAGCGTACATCCTGTTCATGGCCGGGTTTACTTTCGGCGAAATACCGGTAACGTTCGTAAACCGCAAATATGGCCGATCCACAACCAATTTTCACGAAATTGCCGCATCGCTTGCGGCTATTCATATAATCAAAAATACTAACCGAGTGTCCCTTTAGCAGTTTTAGGTCATTGCGAGCGAGAGCGAAGCAATCTCGACGTTGCTTCTGATTAAAAGCGAGATTGCCCGCCCTTTGGGCTCGCAATGACGACAACTTCAAAACGCTAAAGAGACACCTAACAGGTAATGCAATTTTTTTTCGTGTAAGGAGATAGGCTATATGGGAATACAAATCAGCAACAGCATGGAAAACCATTACGATAAATTTGGATTTAACATCAGGCTTTTCCTGTTTGTTTTTCTCATTTTCAGTTACTGTCTCTACCCTATCTGGTTACAACCGGTACCTATGCCGGTCAGGCTTTTGCTGTTGAATGCATTCTATTTCCTCATAGCCGTCCCCATGCTTTTCATTCGTATGAGGGATGAAACAACGGAAATATCCAGCTCAACTTTCGCGACCCGGCTAAAGGCGCGCGCAGGGGAAATAGCTGCCGTTATATTTGTATCAGCCCTGCATATACCGATCATCAACACTCCCATACTTATAGGCGGTGATGAGCAGTCTCATGCCGGCCCGGCCGCTTACCTGCTTGGCCATGTATTTACCGCGATAAACCCGCTTATCGTACATTTGTTTATGGCCGCATTGGCCGCCTTTCTAATTTTTATCGCCGTACGCCTGCGGAAAAAGCTTTGGCAACCTACGGGAAATACAGCGATTATTATAATTGGCTTTATAATTGTAAACCTTTATTTTCTTGTGTTGGCACATAAAGGGTTTTACATGGAAATCGGCAAATGGCAGACTATCCTTCGCTATCCGCCGTTAAGCAAGTTCTTATACCTTTACGCGTACGGATTGTTCGGTATTCACGAATGGGCGCCGCGGCTGGTTCAATTGCTTTTTGTAGCCGGGGCCGCGGCCTATGCCGCATCCTTTGCCGAACTTGCAGGCGCAAAGATACAGCGCCCATTTGCAATATTAGTTTTTATGTTGTTTCCTTCCTTCTTCAATCTTGCCAACAGCGCTGAACTTGAGGGTGGAACCATATTTTTCTTTACGGCGGCATCCTACCATTTTTGCAAGGCGGCCATGCGCATGTCATACAGGGATATGCTGTTAACTTTTGTTTTCCTTGCTACCGGCCTTTTATACAAGCGCCTTCTAATGGGGCTGCTATTTCTTTTGATCGCTATAACTATTGCTCTTATTATCTTTAAAAAAGAAAATCGCACGTTTTACTGGAACTTTCTCAAAGGTTTCTGGATACCCATCGCCGCGGGTATGCCGTTTATCCTGATAGGAAAAATATATTACATACGCAACGCCGGCCTTATCCTGTCCAACCTTTATGACCCCCGGATACTGGCTACAAATATAAGCCATGTACCACTCACCACTGGATATGTACTTGCCATTATTGCGGCGGCTTCATTCGCCTATGTCCTGCTGCGTTTCAAGTGGAAGAATCCTGTCATTAATTATCTAATGGCGCTCTTTATTGTTTACTACATAATGATATCGGCTACCGAAGCCATCGGTTACACGCGGCACTCCCAGCCTTTTTACTTGCCGCTGGCCATATTCATTATCATATTCCTATCGGAAATGTTACGAAAGATTCCTTCAAGGGCGGTGACTCTTACCTTTCAAATATGCATTATTACTTTTGCGGTTTATTATTCGCTATTGCAGGAGAATCCATTCCAGAGAACGACATTGCTGCAACGCTACACCCAGGTATTTCCTTATAATGAGTTAATGGAATATTTAAATACTATTGAAGGAAATGTACGTGTCTATGCGCCCATGGAAACCGACCCGAGCCATTTTTATCTTGCCAAACACGGGCTTGTAAAAAAAATACACTGGGACAGGAAAATACCGTATCCCATTATAAACGATTCGATTAAACGCCATCTTGCAGCGACGGAATTCGACTTCGTTTTTATTCCGTACGCAGATACAATTTGCAGTTTACAATTGCAGCCCCGCAAATTGGCTGACGAACTTATCCGGGAACAAAATTTCAGGGTTGAACGGGTGTTTACATATCACGGGAACACCGCCGTTTTACTGTACAATAATTTGAAAAATAGGTATAATTTATATCGTTATTTCAATACAAAATTCAAAAAGGATAATTGATGAAAATACTTGTTACGGGCGGCGCGGGATACATAGGCTCGGTGCTTGTGCCGCAACTTCTTTCTGAAGGCCATGGCGTAACCGTAGTAGATAACCTGATGTACGGGCAAAACTCGCTTGTCGAGTGTTGTATCAACCCCATGTTTTCGATTGTGCGCGGCGATGCGCGCGATGAAAACCTTGTAAAATCACTGATAAAAACGCATGACGTTATAATCCCGCTCGCGGCTCTCGTCGGAGCTCCGCTATGCGACCGGGACCGCCTGGCCGCACGCTCAACCAACACGGACGCCATCAGCCTTATCGCGCGTAACGCATCCCCTTCTCAATGGATAATAATGCCTACTACGAACTCCGGCTACGGCATTGGGCAAAAAGATAAATTTTGCACCGAGGAAACCCCGATGAACCCCATATCGCTATATGGCGTAACCAAGGTTGAGGCGGAAAAAGCGATACTTGGGCGCGGCAACGCGGTGTCTTTGCGGCTTGCCACCGTATTCGGCATGTCGCCGCGTATGCGCATTGACCTGATGGTAAACGATTTTGTTCATCGCGCCGTTACAGACAGATTTATCGTTCTGTTCGAGGGACATTTCCGGCGCAACTTTATACACATAAGGGACGTTGCGCGGGCTTTTCTCCACGTGCTTGAAAATTTTAACGCAATGAAAAACGAACCGTATAACGTCGGGCTTTCCGAGGCGAATCTGACGAAAATAGAGCTTTGCGCCCGCATAAAACAACAGCTTCCCTGTTTCGTATACATGGAAGCTCCCGTCGGCGAAGACACTGACAAGCGTGATTACCTTGTTTCCAACGAAAAAATAGAAAAAACCGGTTTTAAACCGGCGGTCGGGCTTGATGAAGGAATAAAGGAACTCATAAAAGGTTACACCATTATCAGGAATAATAAATACGGAAACAACTGATGGAAGAAAGAACAATTAAAAAGGCGCTGATAACCGGCGTAGCGGGATCTGGCGGAAGCTACCTGGCAGATTATATCGCGGAACACCATCCCGGCGTAGAACTCCACGGCATTGCCCGCTGGCACAGCACAAGCGTTCAGAAAAACCTCGAAAAATGCTCCTCAAAAATACAACTCCACGAGTGCGATCTCACCGATTTTTCCTCAGTATTGCCTGTTCTTACGGGCGTCCGTCCTGACGCAATTTTCCACATCGCTTCCTATGCCAACGTGCGCGCCTCGTTTTTAACGCCGCTTGCGGTGCTAAACAATAACATCATGGGAACGGCCGTGCTTTTCGAGGCGGTGCGCGCGGCGGGCATTGAGCCTGTCATCCAGTTATGCAGCACGTCCGAGGTTTACGGCCAGGTTGACCCGAAAAATGTGCCGATTACCGAGGAATGCCCGCTTAACCCTTCAAGCCCTTACGCAGTATCAAAAGCCGCGCAGGACCTGATGGGGTTTACCTATTTTCGCAGTTACGGGATGAAAATTATCCGCACCCGCATGTTCGCATACTTAAATCCCCGACGCGCAGACCTGTTTGCCACGTCGTTCGCCATGCAGATAGCACGCATAGAACGCGGGCTGCAAAAGGAACTTGTGCATGGCAATCTTGATTCCGTGCGCACAATCATTGACGTGCGCGACGCCATGGAATCCTACTGGGTGGCTTCGACGCGCTGCGAATTCGGCCAGGCCTATAACATAGGCGGCACAACCGTAATAAAAGTAGGCGAGCTGCTCGAGCTTTTAAAGAAAATGTCCTCAACAACTATTGCCACGCGCCAGGACCCGGCGCTGTTAAGGCCTGCCGACGTAACACTGCAAATACCGGATACCTCAAAATTCCAGAATGCAACCGGCTGGAAACCGAAGTATAACTTTGAGGACAGCATCCGCTACCTTCTCGAATACTGCCGCAAGGCGCAAACCGCATAAAATATGGTTACCATACCCCCGAAAATATTGCTTAACCTCTACCGCGTAATGCTTACCATACGCAACCTCCAGAACAAGATAGAAGAGGAGTATCCCAAGGACGGGATGAAAACGCCCGTTCATCTTTACACCGGCCAGGAGGCCATAGCCGCGGGGTTTTGCGCCCACCTCAACAGCGACGATTACCTTTTTTCGAATTACCGCGGCCACGGGCATTACATCGCCAAAGGCGGGAATCTCGCTGCGCTTGTGGCCGAACTCTACGGCAGGGAAAGCGGCTGCTCTCGCGGCCGCGGCGGCTCCATGCATCTTGTTGACACGTCGGCAGGCCTGATGGGCGCATCATCCATAGTTGCGGGAAACATACCGATAGCGGCCGGCGCCGCGCTGGCATTTAAAATGATGCGGGAAAAAAGAGTCTCCGTGGTTTTTTTCGGGGACGGAGCTGTTGACGAGGGCGTGCTTTATGAAAGCGTCAATTTCGCCGTGTTAAAAAAACTGCCCGTAATATTTGCATGTGAAAACAACTTCTACGCCGTCTGCTCGCCTCAAAGGGCGCGCCAGCGGCTGGATAACATTTACCGCAGGCTTTCCGGCTGCGGCATTCCCGGCACAAGGATCGGCGGCAACGATGTTGCTGCCGTGTATTTAAAAACAAAAAACATAATAGCCGGCGTGCGCGGGGGCAAAGGCCCGGCTTTGATAGAGTTTCGCACGTACCGCTGGTGCGGGCATGCGGGCGGCGGCTCCGATGTCAGCCTTGGCTATCGCACACAGCAGGAACTTGACCGCTGGAAAAGAAAATGCCCGTTGTTATCGCTGGAGCGAAGGCTTATGCGCGAGCGCATATTGACGCCTGAGCAAAAACTTAAAATTCACAACCACGTAAATGCGGAAATAGAACAGGCATTCGCATCGGCCATAACCAGCCCCTACCCGGATGCAGGGCAATTGTCAAAATATGTTTTCAGGGAAAAATAATCCATGGCACAAAAAATAATTTTCGACTGGGACAGAAAAAGCATAGACAGGGACGAACCGGGGTACAATCACGCCTCAAAAGGCAACTGCCGCAATATTTCGTACTCGCAAGCCTTGTTCGAAACCTTCGACGCAATATTGTCCACCAACGACAAAGCGTTTATCATGGGCCAGGGCGTGGACGACTCGCTTGCAATGTTCGGCACCACGCTGAATCTTCACAAAAAATACGGCGCGGCGCGGGTGTTCGACACGCCTCTTTCGGAGGACGGCATGACAGGCATTGCCGTCGGCGCGGCGCTTGCCGGGATGCGCCCCATATACATGCACAACCGCCCCGATTTCCTGCTTCTTGCAATGAATCAGATTGTAAACCACGCCTCGAAATGGCATTACATGTTCGGCGGAAGAACCAGCGTGCCGCTTGTTATCTGGGCATGTATCGGCCGGGGATGGGGATCAGGCGCGCAGCACTCACAGGCTTTGCAGGGGCTTTTCATGCACGTGCCGGGACTTAAACTCGTTATGCCTTCCACTCCCTACGACGCAAAAGGGCTGCTGGTATCAAGCGTGCTGGATGAAAACCCCGTCATAATTCTTGAACATCGCTGGGCGCTTAAACACACCGGCCCCGTTCCGCAAAAACTCTACACGATTCCACTGGGCAAAGGCATAGTGCGCAGGGCCGGCAGGCACATAACCATAGCCGGCACATCGCACATGATAATAGAGGCCATGCGGGCTGCCGACGAACTTCTAAAAATCGGAATCAGCGCCGAGGTCATTGATCTGCGCACACTAAAACCCCTGGACACGGAAATAATTCTTCAATCCGTAAAAAAAACAGGGGCGTTGCTGGTGGTTGACACGGGTTGGATGACCGGCGGCGTCTGCGCGGAGATCATGTCAACCGTAGCGGAACGCGGTATGCAGTACTTGAAAAAACCCATGCGGCGCCTGGCATCGCCCGATGTGCCGACGCCCGCAAGCCCCGTACTCGAAGCCGCATTCTACCCCGGAGTACCTGAAATAATCAAAACCGTAAAAGAAATGATCGTCCGTACTCCCTTCTCCCCGTCGGGGAGAAGGCAAGGATGAGGGGGATAAGATGAATAACCGAGGAAAACCATGTTTAAAAACAAGAGTGTATTAGTCACCGGCGGGACGGGGCTTATCGGCAGGCCGCTTGTAGAGATGTTGCTGGAACGCGGGGCGAAAGTGCGCATCGCTTCGCTTGACGACCCGTCCCGCGCCGACGAGCGCGCCGAATTCATGCGCGTAAACATTTTGCAGTTCGACGCCTGCACGTCAATATGCAGCGGTATGGATTACGTGTTTCATCTTGCTGGCATCAAAGGTTCGCCCGCGATG